>JAEIGA010012302.1_pt1 | contig 12977 bp, 13 predicted proteins | sample 9270691 | NCBI WGS metagenome assembly JAEIGA01 (sample SAMN17057246, study PRJNA624740) | gut metagenome | biome: biome; isolation source: fecal sample | host: Bos grunniens | place: China: Xizang | collected 2019 | reverse complement strand
TGAAGCCCATCTATGTATCGGAGTAGGAGATCTGAATGATAATAAAAATGTCGTAACTATGATAAAAGCGATAGCTAAGTCGCCAAAATCTGTGCATTTAGCTCTTTGTGGTTGCGGACCTATGGAAAAATATTTAAAAGATCTCTGTCAGTCACTTTCTGTAGAAGATAGAGTACATTTCCTTGGATTCAGAAGGGATATAAGCGAGCTCTATAAGGCCTCTGATATGTTATTGATGACATCTAAACGTGAAGGACTTCCTCGCACTACTATGGAAGCTATGTGTGCCGGGATACCATGTTTATGTTCTAATATACGAGGAAATACAGATTTGATAGACGAAGGTAAAGGTGGATACCTTGTTAACCCTCTTGATGCGGATGCCTTTGCGAAAGCAATATCTTATTTAGTAGATAACCCTCAGTTACGTAAGGATATGGGTGCCTACAATAGGGAAAAAATAAAGGACTTTGATATTACCGTAGTAAAGTCAAAGATGCTTGAACTATTCCGACGAACATTTTAGATACATTGTATACATTGTCTTAATTCATATCCATATATGTTGTCTTAATATTTAATCAAAATGTCTAAAAGTAAAAGAACAGTCACTAGCGATTCTAAAAGTAGTGGTGCAAGAAAAAGCTTTAAGCAGATAATATATTATTCATTCATTGGATATATAATATCCATAATACAGCATTGTCTTTCTGTCTTCCAGCGCCCTTTCATGGTGTATGGATATTATGATAAATCAAAGAAGAAATATCTAAGAGATGTAAGGATCTCTTCAACAGTAGATATTGTCAATAAAGAGAATTTCATTGTAGGAGATAACGTTTGGATAAATCACTATACCCGTATAGATGCTTCAGGCGGTGTAATCATTGGCGAAGGTTGTCAGATAGGGTCTAGCGTTGGTATTTTCTCGCATAGTAGTCACAATGCTATACGATTAATGGGAACAAGTTATATGAAGACCCCTAAGGAAGAACGTGTGGGATATATTGTTAAAGCAACAGAAATAGGCGAATATACTTTTATTGGATCAGGCTCTTATGTGATGCCAGGTGTAAAAATAGGTAAAGGGTGTATTATAGGTACAAATTCGGTTGTAACGAAAGATATTCCGGACTATTCTATTGCAGTAGGATCCCCAGCGAAGGTTATAAAATCGACGCTTGATGTTGATAGAGAATATTTTGAAAATCCAAAAGTAAGAGAGTGTTATTTTGATGCGTCTGTTATTGAGGCATATCAATGTAAGAAACAGTAGTAGCTGTCTAGCTTATTACAGGTATAAATATGAGATATAAATATTATGAAAAGACTATTTGATATTATAGCTAGTGGTTGTGGTTTATTAGTGTTGAGTCCAATCCTTTTGATTGTAGCAATTTGGATAAAGTTGGACTCTAAGGGTCCGGTATTTTATCGTCAAGTACGCGTCGGACGATATAATAAAGATTTTAGAATCTTTAAGTTTCGTTCGATGAGAGTCGGTAGCGACAAAGGATCGCTTGTCACCATTGGTGGACGAGATCCGCGAGTTACTAGAAGCGGATACTTTATTCGTAAGTTCAAGATTGATGAACTTCCTCAGCTTATCAATGTGTTTATTGGTGATATGAGCTTGGTTGGACCAAGGCCGGAGGTTCGACATTATGTGAACTATTGGACACCAGAGCAAATGCACGTGTTAGATGTTCGTCCAGGTATTACTGATCCGGCAAGTATTCGTTTTAGAAATGAGAATGAACTGCTCGAGAAGGCTGAGGATCCTGAGAAGTATTACATTGAGGTAATCATGCAGGATAAAATCAAACTATATCTTGAGTATGTTGAGAATGCATCATTTTGGTATGAGATCAAACTTATATTCAAGACATTTTGGGTAATTGTAAAAGAGCGTTAAGATATTTTAATTATGAATATGAAATTGCGTAATATTCCTTTCAGCCCGCCAGATATGACTGAGGCTGAGGCAAATGAGGTTAGAGATGCTATCCTTTCAGGTTGGATTACAACTGGTCCTAGAACTAAGAAGTTGGAGAAGACAATCTCTGAGTATGTGGGAACAGACAAGTCAGTTTGCTTGAACTCTGCAACTGCTGCTATGGAGATGGTTCTTCATCTTTTGGGTGTTGGTCCTGGTGATGAGGTTATCGTGCCTGCATATACATACACAGCTACAGCGAGTGTGGTTCGTCATGTGGGAGCTACAGTTGTGATGGTGGATTCTCAGAAGGATTGTGTGGAGATGGATTATGACAAACTTGCTGATGCTATTACTGAGAGAACAAAAGTTATCGTACCAGTTGACCTTGGTGGCATTGTGGCTGCATTTGAGAAGGTATATGAAGTGGTGAACCGTCCGGAGGTTCTTGCTAAGTTCCGTCCTGCAAATGAGATTCAGAAGAAGTTTGGTCGTATCGTGGTTTCAGCTGACTGTGCTCACTCTTTCGGTGCATCACGTCATGGTGTGATGGCAGGTTCTGTTGCAGATTTCAGCTCATTCAGTTTCCATGCTGTGAAGAACTTCACGACAGCAGAGGGTGGTGCATTGACATGGAAACTTCCATTTGGCAACGAGCCAGTGCTTATGGATGCTGATTCATATGTTCCTGCTATCGAGGGTGAGACATGGAATGAGTATCTCTACCGTATGAGCCAGCTGTTCAGTCTTCACGGTCAGAACAAGGACGCACTTGCAAAGACTAAGCTTGGCGCATGGGAGTACGATGTGATCGGCCCTTGGTATAAGTGCAATATGACAGACGTAATGGCCGGAATGGGCCTTGCTCAGTTTGAGAGATATCCGTCAATGCTTGCTCGCCGTCGTGAAATCATTGAGCGTTTCAATGCTGCATTTGCAGAGCTTCCGGTTGCTTTGATGAAGCACTATGGAGAGGATTTCGAGTCAAGCGGACACCTCTATCTCGTACGTCTTGTTGGCCGTGGCCGAGAGGATGCAAACCGCGTGATTGAGCAGATGGCTGAGCGCGGTGTCGCTTGTAATGTTCACTATAAGCCGCTACCAATGATGACTGCATACAAGCAGCTCGGCTTCGACATCGCAAACTATCCTAATGCATGCGCACTGTTTGAGAACGAGGTTACTCTGCCTCTCAACACTCGCATGAGCGACGAGGATGTCGAGTATGTTATTGAGAATTTTGTTGAGGTTGTGAAGGGGTTGTAAATTCAGATATAATGACTGAACACGAAAAAGTCTTTTTCAGCATTCTCAGATCTTCTTTGTGGGGTACTCCTGTTGAGGTTCCGGAAGGGTTCTCTCAATGGAACATCATAATGAAACTCGCTAAGACGCAAGCTCTGATGGGACTTGTTGGAGATGTGTTGCTGACAAGGCGCGAGATTAGAGACACGCTTCCACCGAAGTTTGTGGAGAAGCTACAGGATATCCCTATGACTAATGTTGGTATGCATAGTCAGATGAATATGACATTGCAGCTGGTGGTCCTAACTCTTAGAAAGGCAGGGGTAGAGCCTGTGCTATTGAAGGGACAGGGGTTGGCAAGAAATTATCCTGTTCCAGAGCTGCGCCAATGTGGCGATATCGATTTATACGTAGGCGAGAAAAATTATGAGAAGGTACATAGTTTATTAGAACCTATCGCTTCTGAGATTGATGATTTCAGCCGTCTTGCTATAGGCAAGCATTTTCATCTAAAAGTTGCTAATTCTTTAATCGAAGTGCATAGGTTTGCAGAGGTTCATGCCTCTTTGAGCTTTAATAAGATATATCAAGAATATGCATCAGAAGGTTTGAGTAAGGATTTGGTGCCTATTAATTTCGGAGATGTTTATGTCAATACACCAGCTGATAACTTCAATGCTTTTTATGTGTTCAATCATTTATGGCACCATTTTATTACAGAGGGAGTCGGTTTGAGGCAGATGTGTGATTGGATGTTGTTCTTGCATTCAAGATACGGATCTCTTGATTTAGATTACCTGAAACGGCTTCTTGAACGCATGGATCTTATTTTACCATGGCAGACATTTGGATGTGTATTGGTTGATTACCTTGGAATGCCAGTTGACGAGTTCCCATATTATAATCCAAAGTTATCGTTTAAGGGACGACTGGTACTTGACCGTATTATGAAAGAAGGTAATTTTGGAATGGAGACCTCTTATGTTCGCAAAAGAAACCATAGCTACCTATATGAAAAGTGGTTTTCCCTAAAATGCCATGTTTCTCGAACTGTTGGATTGATACGTATATTCCCGCGCCATTCCTTCCGTCAGTTTGGATATATGATTTCAAAAGGCTTCAGAGTGGTCATGAATGATAAATTCAAGAAGAAAATCTAAGCCGTTCAATGAATAATCTGTGTACTATCGTGTAACTTTTTATAAAGACATTAACGAATAGTCTAGTGTTTAGTTGTGCAAACAGAAATAGCATATATTGGTGACATTATGAATACAGTTGAGGTTAATAAAGATTTGGTTTGCCGCCTTCGTGAGTTTATTGAGGAGGAGGCACGTTCTTGTTCAATGGAACCAAAGTTAATTACAGCTGCGTATGTATTTCGTATGTGGGGCGGACAGGTGCCGATAGAGGAGATTGAAGCTGCTTTGCTAGTTGTACGAGATGAATAATATTAATGTGTGTTGTCATACTCTTAGTGCGTTGGATTCAGGTACTGTGATTCTCGAGATGAAGGATGGTCCATACGAGCCGATTCAGGAGTGTGATATTCTGAAGTAGGGATGGTTGTGCAAGTTGGTAATTATCGCGTTTTATGAAGAATTTTTTCCGTTCTATTTGGCAGTTCTGTAGTTACCTCTTCTGGCCGCGTTGGGGTGGGAAGAAGAGTGAGTAAGTAGTAAGATATTGAATGATGAATAGAGTACATTATTATTCTAAGCATGATATGAGCAGCTCGTTTTATTGGGAACGGGCTGCTGATATTATATCTAGTTTCCAGAATGGGTGGAGGCCAACAGATATAAATGATCTTGTCGAGTTGTACAATGTATGGCTGTTTGTTGAAAATGGAGTGCATGATAAGACTTGGGCAGATGAAATGCTTACAGCTGTATCTGATTTCAAGGAATATATCATTACTATTTTGAGCCGTCTCGTTGAGGCATCTTGGATTACTACTTATGAGCAGCTTGATCAAGAATATCGTCCGTTTTTCTGGGAGATTGTAGATAGGTTTAATATTGCTTGTGAAATTTCCGAAGAGACTCTTGAGCTGGCTGTTTCAGAGTCGCAATGTGAACTTGGTTATGTGCTTCAACGGAAAAGACTGGTTAAGAAGTATGATGGACTCTTAGCACGAATGCTTAAGAAGAATGAGAATACAGCAGAATGGCTGCTGTCTGAGTTTGTTCAGCAAAAGGATAGTTCTCGTTCAAGTTTCGTATTTCCGTCTTCGTTAAGTCTTAGTGATAGAGAGAATATAATTTCAGAGTACTTGGATAGACCAGAGCCTAATCTGAATTATGTTGGGTTGGTATTAGAGGCAAAAAGAGATCCGAACCTGAGCTTGTCAGATGACGTAGTGTATAAGGCGAAGTTAAAGGCTCGTGAACTTAATGATAAGTATTTTAAGGATAATACAGGCTTTCCATTAGGATGCTCTGTGGTCGTGAGTGGAGAACTAGATAAGCCTACGTGGTGGATTGAATATGATGAGGATTCTCTTCCTGTATACTGTTACTCAAAACAGATAATGTTGCAGTGTAAATCTTCAGAAATCTTGCATTACTGTCGTTCTGTTTTTGGCTTTATGACAGCTAATGGAATGGTTGATTTGATATCAAAACAATCGCAGTCGACCTCGTTTGAGAGGATCTTTGGTATGCGAGGAAAAGACTCATACCCTAGGAGCCTCATTTTCGATCATCATGAAAAACTCTCATTCATTCAGATGTATGTCCTTGATGAGGTGCTCAGGGAACATGGCAAAAGTATAGAAGCATCAGTTAAGGATTTTTATGAACGACATCTGAAAGAGCAGTATGGGTATCCATCTTCAGTTATGACGTTGTTGGATGCACCTGGCAATTGGGTCGCAAAATGTCGAATACTAGCTCCTGAGATTGATGCAATCGCTAAGAGATATGATCAGTATGCAAAATATGGCGCCATTAATGAGGAGCTAATAGAGATATCTTCAGCTACAGTGAGGATTACCGAAGCACGAAGCTGCATCACGGACAGATATTATACTATGAAGGGTGAACCGGAGGATTTGCAAAGGTTGTTTTATCTATTTTTTAGTGATCAGTGTATGCTCACCTATGTGGATCCATTTAAAAGTAAAGGATATCATACGTTCTATCAGTTGCTTATAGCTCAGGAGGGAAAGATACAGTATGAGAATTATCATGAGTATCAGTTGAGAGAATTGGATTATTTGATTAAAGAAGGCTATTTAGCCATAAGTGATGACGGCTTCATAATTGTGAAGAAGAAGGCGGAAATCACGTTGCTAAAGCATTTGTACGAGTTTAATTGTTGTCCTGCCTTTGCATATAACGGAGCTGCGCTAGTTTTTCTTGATGAGATGAAAGAGAAGGGGTGGCTAGAAACTGATGGCCATCTGCTTTCTGTTCTTGAGAGGAACTACTTTGATTACTATATGTATAATACTCGTTATACTAATGGTCCAGCGTTGAGAAATAGGTATAGTCATGGATCTAATTCCAGTTCGGCCTCTGAGCAAACACAAAGGAAAGCGTACTATAGATTGCTGGTTCTTTTAATACTTGAGCTACTAAAGATTGAAGAGGATTTAGTATATCGAGCTGCTTTGCTGAAAGCTCAAAGGCATAGGGCGGGTAATTCGTGATAGATTTCGGGTCAGTATCATTGAGGTGCTGGCCCGAAGTTCTTTTATACGGTGTCGTTGAGCGAGCTGGTTATGATATAAAGCGGTCAAACCCTCTGAGCTCAGCGAGGGCGCTGAGTTCAGAAGGTTTGGTGCTACGGCATTCTTGGCCCAGAGCGCCAAGAAACCTCCGCTCTATTGCCCACCGCACCAGCGAGACTGTGTAAATGGGATTTCCACAGACTCGCTCGACCCACCGCACACATGGCCCTCGCGCAGTGACACTCTTGCAGACTGTAACTTCTGCCTACGCACTGATGCCCAGCTCCCGCTGGTCATCTTTAATAAAAAAGCGGTCAAGCCCTCTGATCTCAGCAGGTGTGCTGAGTTCAGAAGGCTTGTGCTGCAGCCACCTGGCACTGTTGCGCCAGTTGACCTCCGCTCTATTTCCCACCGCACCGGCGAGACTGTTGCAAAGCTTCCGCTTACGCTTCGCTTGCACTCCAGCTTCACAACAGACTCGCTCGACCTAGCGCACAGATGGCCCTCGCGCAGCGACATTCTTACCGAACGTCGCGTTTTTCCCACGCACTTTTAATGAAAAGCGGTCAAGCCCTCTGAGCTCAGCAGGTGTGCTGAGTTCAGAAGGCTTGTGCTGCAGCCACCTGGCACTTTGCGCCAGTTGACTTCCGCTCTAATTGCCACGCACGGAGCGACTCTTTACAAATCTTCCCGCTTACGCTTCGCTTACACTCCAGATTTGTAAAGAATCGCTCTGATCCACGCTGCAGATGCCCAGCATGCGCTGGTCATCGTTAAAGGAGAAGCGGTCACGGTCAGCAGCCAGAAGATGTTCCGCGAGCTCCACATCTTCTGTTGCTCACCGTGCTGGTTTGTTCCCTCCCAGCCTCCCAAGGGAGGTGCGATGAACGTCTGGGCTGGGTTGTGCTTCTAATGACCGTCGTGCGGGCGGGCCGTATGATAACATAATGCTGAATTGTGTAACAGGTCGAGCCTGTTTTCGCTTCGCACACAATTAGGCATTATGTTAACATTCTACGTGGTTTCGTTGTGTTGAGGTGGGTGTGGTGCGTCCGCCCAGACGAGTCGGCGGCAGGCAGGTGTTTTGCTCCAGGGCCATCCCCGGCCCTGGCCCGTCGCAAAACCCCGCACTTTGCGGGTCCCCGCCCACAAAGTGCCGTACGTTCGGAGGGTGTCTGTTTTGTTGAGGTTGTCTTTCGCCCGGGCGTTTGGTGGTGAGTTGAGGAGCCTGCCGCCTCCGGCACTGCGTTCCGGACAACGAAGAAGACTTCCGCTCGCTCTGCTCACTGCAGATCTTCTTCCTTGTCCTGCACTCCGCGCTGGGTCGCTTCCGCTTTGTCAGTCAGCAGCCAAAACGAGTTTGTCTGCTCACTTCCGTCGCTCCAGCTCCAAGGTAAGCCGCCTTGCGGCTTGTGTCAAATACTCCACTCCGCTCCCTTTGGGTCGCTGCGTGCCCTTGATTACTGCCGTCCTTTTTGCCAGCTTTTTTGAAAGCCGTCAAAAAGGCCGTCAGCAACCAAGGCTAAATAGGGGACTGATGCTTGGGCGTTGTGCGAAGTTGATTGTTGTCGCCCACTCTGAGGGTGGTGGGGTTGTATACTTGTTTTTCGTCTGGATTCCGGCTTGCGCCGGAATTTTTTGTGCGTTTTTGTGTGCTTCCGGTTGTGCGAGTTGGGTGTGTAAATAGTTGAGAATTAGCTTGTTAATGTCGTGGATTTTTGCTATCTTGTAGTAGGTTTTAGTAAAAGTTGTTGTTATGGGACGAAGGTATAGTGAGAGACTGGCTGCGTTGGAGCAGAGGGCGATGAGGCAGTTGATGGAGGTCGATAGGCATAGTGAGGTGCGTGAGATTGTTCGTGATCTTAAGCGTCGGTTTGTGCCGTTGAAGGATCCGCGGAAGGCTTGGACGAGGAAGTTGTGGTGATTGTGCTGGGGTTGGTGTTGTGCTAGTTTATTATTGTTCTACCCAAAAGTTATATTATATGATAGAGTCTTTTCCTAATGTTCTTGTTAGTGATGTGTATGGTTCTGCCGGTGGGGTTACTGTGTACCATCGGGATGGGCAGGTGTGTTTGAGGCGTCGGTCTCGGGCTCGGTATCCTGGTACTGCTGCGCAGCTGGAGCATCTGGCTGTTCATCGTCGGGCTTTGGCGGCTTGGCGCGGGTTGTCGCATGATGTGCAGGAGGTGTGGAATGGGTATGCTCAGGAGGTGGAGCCGCATCGTCCTCCGTTTGATGGTAAGGCGTGGATCTCTGGTCAGAATCTTTTTGTGTCTGCGTATCATGGGTTCTGTACTCTTGGTGATGAGCATGTTCCTGTGGCGTGTCGGTTTGAGGGTGTTCCTGCGGCTGCGGTTGTTGGGGTTGTGGCTGTTGAGGAGGGTGATGAGCTGGAGCTTCGGTTTGAGGTGGCTGGTGTGCAGGGTGGGGATGGTTCTCGGTATAGGATGTATGGCCAGGTGCAGGTGAGTGATTATGGGTTCGGGACGAGTTCGAAGCTGAAGTGGAGGAGTGTGCTGGCTGAGGGTGACTGTTGTTCGATGCCGGTTGTGATGAGGGTTCCGCAGTGGCGGGAGGTGTGGCGGAATGTCGGTTGTGCGAAGAGGTTTTCTTTGCATGTCCGTTTTGTTTTGATTGACTCGGTGACTGGGTATCGCGGTCAGAGGTTCAGGGGTTCGTTTGATGTTATGTTTTAAGGTTGTGTGTTGTTATGATTAAGGTGACGTTGCTTAAGAGTCTGAATGTGCGCAGCGGGCAGGTGCCGTTGCGGTTCAGGTTGAGGGATGGGGATGATGTGGATCTTTTGTTCGATACCGGCAGGATGGTTGAGGCGGATGATCTTGCGGTGTTCAGTCCTGATGGTAAGGCACGTGCTCGTCTGCATGCGTACAATCCTCAGTTGAAGAGGGATGTGGACGGGTATATGTTCGCTATGAATGCTGTGTATCTTGAGATGGTGCAGGGTGGTGTCCAGGTGGATGAGGAGTCGTTCCGCAGGGCGATGATGGATCGTCTTGGTGAGGGGATGTCGCTGGATCCTGTGAGTTCTGTGTTGGTGGAGAGGTTCAGGAGTTATCTTGATGAGGAGTTGGCGGCGGGTAGGATCAGTGAGAAGATTCATCGGGATTCGATGACTGTGTCGCGTAAGCTGGAGAGGTTCCTGGCGATCCGGGAGTTTGGTCAGCTGGAGGTGTCGGAGTTTTCAGGGCCGATGCTGGTGGAGTTCGAGAAGTTCTGCATTGATGAGTATCTGTATGCTTCCAATCCTAAGTATCTGCATCTGTATCCGCGGGATTATGAGGGGAGCAGGCTGTGGCCGAAGCATAAGATGAATGAGCGTGTTCTTGCGAAGATGCTGATCAGGTTCCAGACGTTTTGGAATGATCTTGTTTTATTCGGTGAGATTGAGCGGAGTCCGTATGAGGATTATGTGGCGTGGATGAAGCCGAAGAAGTATAAGAGTTATGTTGAGGTGATGGGTGAGCCGGTGTCTTTGACCGGGGAGGAGTTTCAGAGGGTGATGACGATTCCTGTTCCTGAGGATCTGGCGGAGGTTCGCAATATGTTCGTGCTGCAGGCTTGCCTTGGTTGTCGCGGGGATGTTCTCGCTAAGATCCGGCTTTCTGATATCCGTGTGTCTAAGAAGGGTGTTCCGTATGTCTGTTACAAGCCGGCTGTGGATAAGATGGCGAGGAACGAGCTGAAGGCTGAGTTTGTGGCTCCGCTGGTCCGTGCGGCTTATGATATTATGATGAGGACCAGGTGTGAGTTTTATTTCGGAGCGCAGAATGCGTCTTATAATAGGAGGATCAAGGAACTGCTGAAGTTCTGCGGGATAGTCAGGAAGGTGAGCGTGTATAATGAGAGGACGGGAGAGACTGAGCTGGTGCCGTTGTGCGAGTTGATGAGTAATGTGTATGTGCGCACTATGCATGTGGATATTGTCGGCAAGGCTGTTGTGCGACCGGAGATAGCTCATGCGTGGACGACGTCGGACAGGGCTTCGGTGACGTTTGATGGGATGAAGATTGAGGAGAGGTTCAAGATGCTGAATAAGGCGTTCGGTCAGCGGCCGTTCAGGGTGGATGAGAACCTCAACATTATAGAGGGAGCTCCGTTCGTGGCGTTTGATGATCTGGTGTATAAGGTGCAGCCGGAGAAGCTACCGTCATGCCGTACTAATCCTTATGTGATCTCTGAGCTGGTGGCTGCTCCGGAGGGTTCGTGCAGAAGGGATGAGCGTGTTGAGGTCCGGTATGGAAAGGTGCTTGCTCGGGAGAGGAAGTTGGCCGTGTGTGGTTCGCAGGTTACGGAGTTCCTGGAGTCGCTGGAGGACGAGCATCGTGTGCAGATATGGTATGGTCTGATGCTGCTGAAGAAGCTGTCGGACTTCAAGGTTACGTTTGTGCGGGATTGGGAGGAGACTGTCTATGAGCTTCGTTGTGCGATTAGGGGGTATGTATATTCGGTGTATTTTTATTTGAATGGGGAGACGATTGTGTTGCTGCGTGGTTGTCTTGATGAGAAGCATCGCCGGCATAAGGCTACAGGAACCGGCAACCTTCCGCATGTCCAGGAATTGAGATGGAAGAATGTCATCGGTGAGGTTGAGGCTGTGGAGTATGATTCGGTGCTGGATGAGCGGTTCGGAGAGTCGGGGACGATCAAGAGGGAGGTGTATGAGATGCGTGCCTGCAGCAGCTATGTGAGTCAGGCTCTGCGTCAGGTCCGCCTCGATGCGGGGCTTCTGCAGGAGGAGGTGTTTTCCCGCTGGGGGTTCAAGGCCGACTGCGGAAACATGACTCATGCCGAGACCGGGTTCAGAGTCCTGCCGTATAAGTATCTTGCACGTCTTCTGGAGGCGTTCGGTCTGAAGGCTGTCATCGTCCGCCCTGGTCTTGATGGCTGGAATGCGATTTCCTACACGATGACTTTGGAGCAGATGTTGGAGAGCATAGGCGAGCCGGTGAAGAATTGGAGGAAAAAGAATAAGAATTGAAAAGATATGTTTATCTTTGTCCAATATGCGGCTAGTTAACAATACGTTGTAGTATGGATAAAACAAAACAGGACATAGCTTATTTCATTTCTTTCTGCATTGAGCAGTATAAGGAAGCCAAAGGGTTAAGCGGTAGTGAGGCAATGTCATTGTTGTCTGAATACGGTGTTTTGGAGTATCTGGCTGAACATTGGGAGATATTGCATACACAAGGTCGTCAGTGGATCATTGAAGATATTGATGAGTTTATAAGAGTGAGAAAAGGAGGAGAGGTATGAAGATCTATCATGGAAGTATAGATAAGGTTGAGATTCCGGAGATTCGTGAGTCTAACCGTACGCTGGACTATGGTCGTGGTTTCTATACGACGACGTCCTACAAGCAGGCCGAGGATTGGGTGAGGCGCAGGATGACGGAAAATAAAGTGTCTGTCGGATATGTTTGTATTTATGAGCTGGATGAGTCTATTTTGCAAAATCTGAACACTCTCGTCTTTGAAACTCCAACTGAAGAGTGGGTGGATTTTGTGATGAAGAATCGTACTGAGAAAGGATTTGATCATGATTATGATCTTGTCTATGGTCCAGTTGCCAACGACAAGGTGTATGCTGCTTTTGCACTGTATGAGGGAGGCTTGATAGATAAGAATACTCTTATTGCAGAGCTCAAGACATACAAACTGGTTGACCAGTATTTGTTCCATACTCCTCAGGCGCTTGAGTGTATTAAGTTTGAAGAAGCAAAGGAGGTGACATTATGAATCTGACAATTACTCAAAAGAATGTACATCTTCTGATTCCGTCCAAGCTGAGCTGGATGGCTAATATGCTTGCAGAGGATAAGGGGATCAGTATTGTTGAGGCTATGAAGATGCTGTATTCTTCGGAAGTATATGCACGATTGGAGAAAGAGTCGACAAAGGCCTGGCATCTCGGGCCAGTGGCACTTTACGAAGAGTTCCAGAACAACTGATGCTCTAAGATAAATGAATGAACCCTCCGGCGTTTCGCAACGACGGAGGGTTCGGGTTTTTAGATTGGAACGAATCGGGGTTTGAGACCGGACCCCGGGCCGGTGTTATGTTGCTGAAGATTACTCTCCGTCAGCTTCTGCGTAAGTCG
>JAEIGA010012301.1_pt1 | contig 12977 bp, 2 predicted proteins | sample 9270691 | NCBI WGS metagenome assembly JAEIGA01 (sample SAMN17057246, study PRJNA624740) | gut metagenome | biome: biome; isolation source: fecal sample | host: Bos grunniens | place: China: Xizang | collected 2019 | reverse complement strand
GATGTTTGCTCAAAGCAAGTAGGTAAGCAAACATCTCTATTTGCTTAAATTGTTTTTGCAAAGGTAGGTTATGCTTATTGTAATTTGCATAATATTTTTGATTGATGCTACAAAGGTAAAAATAATTCTTTGAATTAAAAATAAAAAGCGAAGTTTCTTTGTTTTGAAACTCCGCTTTCATTATTTGATGTGTTATTGCTTATCTAACAACTATCATCTTCTTAACTTGTTTTTCATCTTTGTAGTACATTGTGTAATAGTATGTACCTTCTGCTAAGTTAAGGTCTTGAAGTTTGATTTCGCTTCTTCCTTGTGGATAAGCTCCTGCTTTTTGATAAACTACTTGTCCCAAGTTGTTTGTTATTACCAACTCAACGTTTCCTGCTTCTGGAAGTGTGAATCCTATTGAAGTTTGGTTATCCAATGGATTTGGTTGGTTTTGTTCTAATTCAAAGCTTGGTGCTGCAGCTTCATCTTCCAATCCAACGTAAGACTTAACTACTACTATGTTTGTTGAGTCGTTTCTATGGTCTGCATCGTATGGATATTCAATCCAAGCAATCAAGTTGTATTGTCCGTCAGCGCTCTTTGGTATTCTTTGGTCAAAGTTCATATAACGTACTAATGCTGGATTTGGTTCGTCATACTCCCAAGTGAATGTTTGAGTAATCTTGTTAGCAAAGTCTCCGTTTTGTACAAGGTGTGCTCTTACTTGTGTTGTTCCTCCTATCGTTCCTGCATTGTGTGCGATAAGTTGTACTTTACAATCTTCTGCTGCTGTTTGTTCTACAAAGATAGTGTCTGCTACTCCGTCTCTGTATCCCATATAAAGCACACTTGTTGTATCGTTTGCTCTATCGTTTTCGTCTGCTGCTGAAACGTATGCTGTGATTGAGTAGTATGGTCCGTTTGCTCTTGGAAGTTCTACATCAAACTTATGGTGTGCAAGTGTTCCTGATGGTACTATATTACCTAATCTGTATGTTTCTTCAATAACGTTTGCTATATCTCCATTGTAGTAGTATCCTACTGTCACATTTCCTATTCCGACTGAACTTCTGTTCATAAATGTCAATTGTACAGAAATATTATTTGGATCTGCATCGTCAATTGTTACATATTTTGCTTCTAGGTCTCTTGTTGCACTTGTTCCTTCTAATCGTTTGTATAGTGTATCGTTGTCATGATAGTAGTCTCCTTCTTGTCCTGTCCAACATTTCAAGTTTACTGAACCAAATGATGCTCTGAATCTTTCGTTGAAACGATAGATGTATTCGTCACCATTATACAATGGAGGTGTGAAGTAAACTGTTTCTGTTATGGTTGTTCCTCCTGATACTGTATATCCAACAGGCAATTCAGATACTGGATCTAATCCATAGTTCTTTATGTGGATTGCGACTTCTATATTATCATTTGATACTATTTGTTCGCCTGGTGATGTGATTGCTACTATTCCAACGTCTTTTTGTAGTGGTCCTATCACAACTGATACACAGCAAGAGTCATTGTCTGTATAAATGTCTGTTGGGTTTAATCTTGTGAATGCACATAGATTAAATGGATCAGGCATTCCTACTGCTAGGTATGTTCCTTGTGTGAATGTGTAGTGTAATGTATCTTCTGGTTCTAATCCTGCGTTTGTCATAGTTTCACAGATTGGGATATACATTCCTTCTGCCATGTAACAAACTTCAAAGTTATCTAATACTTGTGCTCCATAGTTCATTACACCTACTCTTGGATAGAAGTTAGATCCGTAATTTGGTAAGTCATTTGGTTCTAAGTTTATGCTTACAACCCCGGCATCTTGGTCACGTTTTGCTCTCTTGATTTCAAAATCGTCTATCGCAATACCATCGTTTCTTGATGTAGCACTCTTGAACACAAATCTGAATTGTAATTCGTTACCAAATAAGTGTGTGATTGATTTCAATGAGTACATTACCTCTCTCCATGTTGCTGTTGTTGTAAATCCGTCTTCTGAGTTATACCAGTTGTTTGCATTAGGATCATCAACGCCTCCTAGTAATACCCATTTTCCTTCCCAGTTTAGATATTCTATACGCATTGAAGTTCCTGTTGACAATGATGTTCTCATCATGAATGTCATTGTGTCTGGTTTTACAACTCCTATGTCAAATATTGGTGTGTATAAGTAACTTTCGTTGTTTGCAGGATATGTTCCTTCCAATTTTGTTTTCCAACAATTTGGTACAGAATATGGTGCATTAATTTTACTGTTACTTGCTGCTGGTGTTCCAAATTCCCAACAGTTTGTAGGGTTAGATGTGTTCACATCGTATGCAAAGAAATCATCGTTTCCTTCTGGTTCATCAAAGTTTGTTTCGTATGGTACAACTACTTTTCTAAACACGTGAACTGTTTTAGTTATTGTATCATTTTCATGGTAGTTATCTCCTGCTACAGAAACAAATGCTTTCAAAGTTGTATTACCTAATGGTAAATCTACTTGTCCTAATGTTACTATTTCTGTTGCTCCTATTGGCAAGTTACCTGACCAGTTATAAACTTGTTCTGCATCTGAGTTTAATTGCCATGTTATTGTTGCTGATGTCAAGGCATCTAAACCTGCATTCTTTAATTGGACTTTTACTGTTTGTTGTGTTTCTGATAAGAATTGAACTGGCTCTACAAAGCTTTGTAATTCTGCATTTATTTGTTCTGCTGTACGAATTAAAACTTTATAGTCTTCTACTTCTCCTCTTGATGGTGATACGGCTCCATTTGTAATTGTAGTTTCATTTCCACCTTGTGCTAAGATTACTCTCATTCTTGTTAAACCTGACAATGTGTTGTAAGAAACTGTTACTGGACTTACTATTGATTGTCCTGACCAAATGGTATCACTCATGATAGCTTCTGTTTCTGCAAAGATTCCATCTCTATTCCAATCCAAGAATACTTTTGCCCAACCACCAACTATAGTACCTGCTTCCATTGATGATGAGTTGTCAACTTGTACTTCTATTACATCTCCTACTCCTTTGAACAACACTGCTGGAGCAATTTCTTCTGTATAATCTGTGTATTTGTTTCCTGAGGCGTTAGAGGTTGATTCCATTGCACCTAACTTAACTCTTGTGATGTCTAACGATTCTTCACCTCCTGGTGTTTGGCTTAATGTATAGACATTTGCTCCGTTCTTAGGTTTGATTAAAACATAATCACAAGTGTCATTCAATGCTGTATAGTCATTATCTGCATCTACCCATGCTCTTACTTTATAAGTTTTTGCAGGGTTTGACATATCTGCTAATTGATTGAATGCATAGATATATGGTTGATCTGGTTGAATTGTTGCAGTACATGTTTCTGTTACTATTATTTCTTCTGCTGTTGCAGGTGATGTTGGTTTAATACTATAAGAAATATTAAAGTTAGAAAGTGGTGTTGTTCCATAGTTTATAACATCTACTTTAATTGTATCTCCTAATTCCATATATACCCAACCTTCTGGTATTGGTTCTACAACTGCTCTTGCTGATGCATCTACTGCTGCTCTTGGATCTAGGTGAACTGTTACTGGTGTAAAGTCACTCGCACATGGATATGCTCCACTTGCATTTACCATTACATAGAATGTTGTATCTGCAAATAATTGTGTAGTTGTGTAATTTCTTGATGAGTTGTATGATGTTGGTGCATAGAATGGTGATGTAGCATATTGGTTAGAATACCATTTTATTGGAAGATTATTTACTTGTTCTGCTGATGGGTGTCCCCATGTTCCGTATGGTATAAAGTCATCTGTTACTGTTGGTGCTGGTGGTGATACTTTAGAGATAACTGTTTTCGCTGATGATAATGTGTCGTTATCAAATTTATTATCTCCTACTACTTTTACTATTGTAATTAAGTGTAATGTATCATCTGTTGCATCTGTTGGATAGATGTTTGATGTTGTGTTGAAAGTATATGTTAATCCTGCTCCAGGTTGTAGGTTATTGAATGTTACTCCGTTTGTTTGGTCTGTGTATGGGAATGTTAGTTGTTCTGTTACCATTTGATCTGGTCTTTCTGTAAAGTAGTATTTTAGTTCTATTGTATTATTGGAGTTAACCATATACTCCCCTACGTTTTTAATCTTTGTTTGAACTGCGTAATTTGTTAGATTACAACGTTCTGTTGTTACAACTACTCCATCTATCTTAAGGTCTGTTGATGGTATAGTTAGGAATGATGTGTATGCTGTATCGTTTGTTACTGTTGTGTCATCAGGTAATGTTGTGTAAACATACAAGTATAATTCTTCATCATTGTCATAGTTTAATGGAGGAGTAAATGTGCCTTGGAATGTAAATGTTGTAGTTTCTAATGATGCTAACATTCCTGTCCAAGTTTCTGTCATTTGTTGAATAATATCTGTAGAGTCTTGGTGATATTTTAATACTGCTGTTACATCAACTGAACTGATAGAGTAATTACCAAAGTTCTTTATTTCAACCTCTACTGTCAAAGGTTCACTTTCTATGTATTCATCTCCTTCAACTGGTTGTAAAATTGCTGGGATACCTGTATCTGTACTTGTAAACATATACTCGTATGCACCTATTGTTGGTTTTGGAGAAATTGGTCTTACATTGTTTTCTATATCGACATTAACATCATCTAATGGTTCTGCAGCTCTTACTATATCTGTTGGCCATCTTAATGATAAGATTGAGTCGTTTAGGAATGCATTTTCTATTGATAATGATAAGTTATCCATTCCGTTTGCTGTTTGAAGAAGTGCTAATGTTGCTTTATCTCCTCCCCAGTTTGCAAACTTACTTCCGTTTACTGTATAGTTATTTGTGTTAGATAATACAACTTGTGTTCCTGGTGATGTTACATAAATAGCATAACCTTTTCCTTGATTGTCAAGGTTGTTGTTTCTTATTCTTATGTTTGCTCCTTCTTCTCCTACTGTCAATGCTCTTGATTTAGCACTATTTGTAGAAGTCTTCATGTAAACAGTATTGTAATACAAGTCAACGTGTGTTACATTGTTTATAGAGATACCATAAGATTCAAAGTTTGTACTTACATTTGGTCCTACTAATGAAACTGCATTGTTTGCAATTTTTGCTGCATTGTTTTGTGTAAATGTAGAGTTAGTTAATTCTATACCGACTCTTTCTGCAGAACCTTTTAGTAAGAATACTCTATTAGACATTACATTTAATGAGCCACTAATTTGTGATAACTTAACTGCTGTTAATTCTATTTTTGAAGTATCTGTACTGAATGCATTAGCATTTATTTGTAGGTTATTTACTTGAGATAAGTTAAGTGCTGTTACTCCAAAGTCATAGAATCTGTTGTTCTCAATATTTAAGCTTGTTATAACATCGTCTGTTTTTATTTGATTAGCTGAACCATAGAAGTTGTTATTTGTAAATGTTATAGAGTTACTATTCTTTAAGTTAAATAAGTCTGGCGTTACAGAGTGTGGTGTTGCGAATGTTACTTGATTGAATGTAATATCTGAAGCGTTTGATACTTTTATTATTGCTGCAGATGTTGTATCTGTTGCAGATATTGTAATATCTTGAATTGTTATTCCAGATACAGAGTCTAATGATAAAACATATTTTTCATTTTCATCTGCATTATTTGCTGGAGTGTATGTTATTATTGATTGCTCTGCCGTAGCTTCTCCTCTTATGATTACATAGTTTTCTGTTGACAATCCAGCTATACCTGATATAACTAATTGTTCGTTATATGTTCCTTGTTTTAAGATTGCTTCTATCGGTCCACAAATACCTGAAGTCTTTAATACATCTAAGAATGCGTTTACTGTTGCATAATCGTCTGTTGCATCAGGACCTATTGTAACAGTTGTTACACCTTCTGTATTTCCTAAACAAGAAGAAAGGTTAGTTGTAATCGTATCATTGCTTGTTTCTGCATCGCCTTGTACTGCTACCCAAGCTACAATTTCAATTGCTCCTGAAGAGAATGTGTAGTTTCCTATATTAAGTAATGTTGTTGCATTTGAAGCTAAGTTTCCTGTCCAGTTATATGGAGTTTGTGTTGTTCCATTAACTGTCCAATTAATAGTTGCAGTTGTTATCTCTGAAGAACCAAAATTCTTTAATTCTACTTCTACTGGTGTTGCTACTCCTGCTAAGATATTTGTTCCTGCAAGTGGTGATTGCATTGATACTAAACCTGCATCTACTGCTGGTGGATTTGCCACTGTTACTATCACATCTTCTCTTGGAGATACACAACCAAAACTACTTAAATTAAATTGAATATTTGGTCTTCTTTGTGATACAGTTGTTGGTGCTCCTGTGTATTCACATGCATTAGTATTTGCGTTACGATAAGATATAGTTGAATTGTAGTCTGTTTCTGTTTGTTTTACTTTTACTTTTCCTGTTGTAGTTGTAGTTTCAAAACATATTTGCACCACTATATTGCTTTGTCCATCATATTGGAAAGGCTCTGCAAATTGTATTGTTTCCCATCCACTATCTGTTGTTGTTAAAGAAATAGAACCAGAATATACTTCTTCTAATCCGTTAATCCATGTTGTTATATCATTTTGAGATGTTGTACCTATATGCACTTTGTATGTAGCCATTGTTACATTGGCATTAACATCATCGATATTGAAAGCTATACTATTTATACGGCCTTCTGTTACTCCTGCTGCATTAAGTTCATTTGCTCTAATTAAGTATTGTTCTTTTGCTTTCTTAGTTGTGTATGCAAATGGTGCAGGGTTAGCTGCAACTGTATTTAATATAGTTCCTGTTCCTACTTGCTTATCTGATGATTGTTCAATAATTGATGCTACATAGAATGTATCTGTTGCATAAAGTATTGGTGTTGTATAATCTCCTCTTGTTAATTCTGTTTCTGTATATGGGTCATCATACCAAATTAACAAATGTTGACTTGTCGCTGTAAGTGTTGTTTGTTCTGCATAACCTATTGATTGATCCGCTGCTACTGGTGCAGAAGGTGTCAATAGAGATGTAATTGATGACATTGATGTGTCATTTGCATGTAAAACATCTGTAGATAAACTAGTGTAAGCTTTTAGTTCAAATGCTCTTGCTGCTGTAGTTGCAGAAAGGTTAATTGTTGAACCTAATACAAATTCTACTGTATCGTATGGCGCTATACTTGAAGTATAAGAGTCAGTTATAGTTGAAATCAAGGTTCCGTTTTCATAAAGTTCACATACAACTGGGATTGGATCTGAACTTGCTTGAATACCCATATTAACTATCTTAACCTTTACTTCTTCATCTATCAATGTACAAGCAGATTCTGTGTCTACTCCATTGATAGATACTGCTACTACTCCTGGGTTTACTTCAGGAATTCCTGTTACATTTACATTATATACTGTCTTGTAACCATAACATCCATTATCTTCTGCTATTAATATTGTAGGGTTTAAAGTTCCTATTGTCATAGGATTTGTTGCAGAAGAAACATACCAACTTGCTTGATCATTACCAGTTGCTGATATTCTAGATATACCAGCTTTTCCTGTACAATCTAATGATGTAGAAGCTCCTGTCCATACACTAGAAGGAACACCTATTGATGCAGGGAATGTTGCGCCATTTAAAGCAACTGCATCTATTATTACTCCTTGTGCATTTTCAATAAATGCACCTAATTTATTTGTTTGAGAAACAGTTCCTGTTCCTATACCTAACGCCAAATCTGTATCTACTGAACTTTGAGCTTTATTCAATAAAGTTACAGTTTGACCTGGTGCTAATACGAAGTCTGCTGGAAAATCATAAGTTTTTGTTATACTTGTACCTAATTCTTGATTTGCATTAGCTTTTATGTACTTGAACTTGTATCCTGCCATATTTGCAGCACCATTTCCAACATTTGTGATTTCAAATGCATTAGCTACGGTCACCCATGCTGGTAATGGATTTGTCAAACCTTCTGCTGTAGTAGCTTTTGAAAGTTGGACTTCTGTTATCTTAATACTTGGAACTTCTGATTTTTCAGAGAAATACAATGTAGTATCCGCGTATAAAACATCTGTTTGTAAAGAGTGTGATTTCAAGAAAGGATCTGTATCATTTAATGTATAGAACCAATAAACAGAGTCATTAGATTGAACATTTAATGTTGCTGCTGTTCCATAAGGTACATTTATTGACATATCTGCTCTTGCAGGTATTTGATGGCTTGAGAAGACTTTTGCAATAGTTGTATCGTTAGACTTAATTGTATCTAATGTAAATGAACTCCATGCTTTCAATTCTATTTCCAAATCTTGTGTTGGCGCAGAGAAATCATGAGTTTGTGTAAAGTTAAAATCATATTCTACGTTTGGTTGGATTGGATGAGTTACCGTACCTGTTTTAACAGTTGAGTTACCAACTTTATAGTTCATTGTAACAGAGTTTGCAGGTATAGTGTTATCACTTATGTTTTTAAATTTAACAGTAACACTTTCTATTCCAAAATCACAACCAGAATATGAAGGAGTTCCGTCAAACATCACATTGTAAGTTCCGTTATTTGGTGTAACAGACATTACATATATATTATTTGTAGGAGGCAAAAATTCTAAAGCTCCTATACAAGGAACATTAGCTCTTGGTCTTCCAAAGAAGTCATCTGTGATTTGAGTAATTGCAATACCTTTTCCACATAAGAATGTGCTTGTTGTACTCAAATCATTCCAAGCTACAAATAATGGATTTTCTGCATAATGAGAGTTTGTTTCGTTTGTATAAGTTTGCCAAATAGTAGGGCTATCTACAGTTGAACTTCCATAATAGAATAAGTAAGGAGCATTTTCACCTGGTATTTTATAGTATAAATTGTTTGAGTAAGCAACAGATTGAGGAGTAGTTGGAGTTGTTTTTACTGCATATCCACTTAACTCACTTACTAATATATTATTCTTTGATTGTATATTAGAGATGTTTGTTCCTGTATAGCCTAAGTTAAAGCCTATTGCATTAGCATCAGTTCCTAATGCATATACATTATTATATGCTAACAATATATTTGTACCAGAAACTAGGTTCACACCATAAAGGGTAATTGGTGCATAACTAAAAACATGATTATTTCTTATACTTATCTTATTGTTTGCTATCTTAGATATTGTTCCGTTAGGAATATCTGATAAGATTATACCACTAACACCTGATAATTTAAATTCATTCTTATTAATATCAAAGCTCTTACAAGAAGATAACATTATAGCGTAATAATTTGAAGATATAGCTCCCATATCATCTGGGAACATTGTTGTAAATTTATTATTACTTATTATCATGTTTTTGTTCAAAGAAGCATTGATTGCATTATTAGTAATATTAGTATTATTAGCAGGAGTATGCATATTTACTATTTCAAATTCAGAATTCACTATTTCTATTCCATCAGACATAGAAAGGTCTGACATACCTTGTATATCAATATATGTTGTTGCTGGCACAGAAAAAATACATGAATCTATTTTTATATTACTTGCTGCACTTAAATTTAGAACAGAAGTTAATCTTTGAGGATAAGAACCTAAATGAGTAATATCATCTGGTTGATTTGTCGCAGAATTAACTCTACTACCAAACTTACAATCTTTAAATGTAATATTCGATGTAGTTAAAGATGCTGTAACTATTCTTGCATTATTTTCATAAGAATCAGCAGCTCTAAACTCAATATTATCAAACACTAAATATTTACATCCAGACAAATCAATATTAGCAACACTTACATTTGTAGGTTGTAATACTTTTTTAGCCGTTGTTGAACTTGTGAAAGTGATTGTATTAGTAGCAGAAGCCCCATTAATATTTTGAGGGAATACTAATTCTTCTTTCAATTCACTTTCAGGCAAAGCAATCTTTATTGTTGTTGGACCACTTACACCAGAACATTCTAACATCCTAAATGCTTCGTTGAAATTAGAGAACTGTCTATCAGCAGCAACTCCTGTCAAAGCACCAATAGAATATATACCACTCATAGGACCAGCAGACACAACAAATTCATATCTTGCAGTGTCGTTATCTTGATTCCAGTCTATGTTTGGTTCATTAACACTTGTTATGATAGTTAAATATCTATAACCAGGTGCAATATTCATATTACTTGTTACAGTAAACGCAACTGAATCTCCTGATGCCAAGTTTCCTGTCCAAGTAGCAGTACCTGAAGTACCATCATCAGCAGAATAATTTACTACTATTTCGTTTAATGTATTAGTACCTTCGTTTCTCAAATAAACTGTTAAAGGAGTATTTGTAGTTGCACAACTTCCAGGAACAACTAAACCTGATGGAGTATTAGACAAACCTGGGTCAATAGGCAAATTACAATTATCTACGAAATCAAACTTAAAGTTAGGTTTGTAGTTCATTGTTTGACCTGTTTCAGGGAATTGAGTTGTACAAGCATCAACTGGTGCATCTGTTGTCTTTTCATATTTGTAGGTAACATTGTCTCCAGAAGTAGAAATACACTCAACTTTTGTTACACCACCTACGTTAGTCGCATCTCCCCAACAAACTTTAATCAAGATATCACTTATACCATCCCATATAAAAGGTTCAGAGAATTGCATATAATGCCAACCTATAGGAGGATTTATATAAATTGGTTCATTTATAACATTAGTTAAAGTTGTTGCACTATATTGATATCTTGGATCCATTTGGGAATCTGGATCTATATTACCTATATATAGTTTAAAGTTAGGCATTGAGAAACCTGCCGCAGCTTGAGTAAGATTAATACTCAATCCACCTATTTCTCCTGATGCATAACCTGCTGCAATCAACTCTTCTCTTGAATATCTAATTTGATATAAAGCAGCTCTTGCATTTGTTTTAAACACCATTTCTTGAGAAGACAATCCCGTAGTACTTATTTGATCGTGTCCAACGTAAGGTCTAATAGCTGTATATGTATTATAATGTCCATAAACATAAGGGTAAGTTAGTTGATTACCTTTCAAGTCCTTTATAATTAATCGCCACCTTGTTTCACTACCAAATCCATTAAAAGGAATTGAGCCCTCATAAATATTTTGATTAGAAGGGTCTTTAGTTAAATTAACTTGATTAGGAGTAGTTTCATCATCATTAAAATATTCTACAACAACGGCATCTGCATCTACTGACATCGCACCTTGTGCATCACGAATATCAAATCTCAAAGGCACGTCCGAACATGTAGGATACATTTCCAAAGAAGGATATTGAATTAGTTGTTTCAATTGAGGAACTCTGACTTCATCACCAGGAACATTTGCTACATACAATCTTATATCATCTAAAAACCAACCTGTAAAATTCGCTGCTGAACCTGTACTTGCAGGTATAATAAATCTAATCTGAACACTTGTTGCAGTTCCCCCTAAAGTACTAAACAAATAAAATATTTCATTTTTCCAATACGATTGGTCTAAATCTCCAAGTGGCACAGAAGTATTTCCAGGCCAATACATAACCTTGTTAAACTTACCATTGAAAGAAATATAACCAGCACCATAACTCGCATCATAACAGTTTGGCATTTGCACCCCTGCTAAATTAAGAGTTTGCCAAGTACCATTAGGTTTCTTTACTTCAACTCTACCACCCTTTTCGTTTTCCAAAATAGGAATATGACTAAACTCCAAACGAGTTGCACAACCCGGAGTAATCGTAAACTCAGGAGAAGTAATAATAACTTCTGAAGAAGCTGGAGTCATTCTTAAAGACTTTGTTCCTGTTGAAGCAATATCCGATGTAACTTCTATACTTGATGTAGAAGATACAGTCCAACCAGCAGGAATACCTTGTTCAAAATCGACATGCGTCAATAAGGTAGGGCCTTGCGCCAAAGCCGTAAACATCGATAGAAAAATGCTGACGAAAGCAGCTAGTAAAAATTTTTTCATATATAACAAATTTTTATTTTTTCAATAATATAGTTTTATCCAATTCTAATAAATCAACTCGCAAATTTACAACAAATTTCTTTTGTTACAAATTTTTCTACCACTTAAAGACACTTTTTTGCCCCATTTTGTTTTTTTTAAGAAAGCAACATCAAATAATTCAATAATATTTTATACTTTTGCCTTATGAAAAGGATATTAATTACATTTTTAGTCACACTTTTAGTTAGCGCAGTAGTTTATTCACAAGAAACAAATAAACTATTACTTGAATACAAAACAAATTTTCAAAAGAATGAAATTGAAGTATTCGTAAACCTAGTAGATGGTAAAATAAACACTAAAAAACCTTTCTCTTATTACAAAAAAGGAAATTACGAAAATGAAATCTCTAAAAAAGAATTAAGAAAAGACTTTCGTTTAAAATTAAAATCCAACAAAAAAGTTGGAAAAGATTGTTATTTCATACAATTAAATGGATTCAAAGACTTTAAAATTAACGCCAACTATACAGATCACTCAAAGACAACAACTACATTTTGGAGAGAAGGAAAAACGAATAATGACATAAGAAAAATAACATTCTATTACAAAGATAAAGAAGAGAAAAAGTTAGACGTTATCCGATTAGAATGCAAACACATTCCATTAGGAAACACAATGTATTTTGAATTTAAAAAATAATAAATAGAGATGAAGAAGATTTTAGTAGCAATCGTATTATTGTGTTCAATAGGTTTATCAAAAAACTCAAATGCACAAAGAATAGAAGAAGCTTGTAACATAATAGCAACAAGCATAGTAGATGCTCAATACAAAGAATTCACAATTGATGGCTCAGCCTATTTGTCTTACATCTGGACCGACAACAAAGATTCAGAAACAACAATGCAAGTAGACTTAACACAAGTAACTATTTCAAAAGACATAACTCGTACAGGTTATAAAGTATGGTTAAATTGCCTTGACGGAGTAAACTGCATAGTTGAAAAAGGGAAGATAAAAGACAATGAAAACTATTACAGTGAATTTCCTCGCACTTATCTTCCCGCAAAATCTGAAAGCGATATGGATG
>JAEIGA010012300.1_pt1 | contig 12977 bp, 14 predicted proteins | sample 9270691 | NCBI WGS metagenome assembly JAEIGA01 (sample SAMN17057246, study PRJNA624740) | gut metagenome | biome: biome; isolation source: fecal sample | host: Bos grunniens | place: China: Xizang | collected 2019 | reverse complement strand
CACCTTTGTTGGCTCAGTTTCGACTTCAGGAACTTCGTTCTGTTCCATAAAGTCGGCATAAATAATCTTTGCTTTTTCAATAACTTCCTCAACAGAGAAATTGACTGCGTTATTCTTAAGCTCTTCAAAAGCTTCGACACCTGCAAGCTTAGCATAAGATTTCTTTGCAAAAATTTCATCCTTCTGAGCTTGGATTTCGGCTGCATCATAATTGTCTTTGAAAGACTTTAATGCGGCATAATCTGCCTTTAATGCATCGAGTGCATCCATCTCATCCTTGGTTAACCATTCGCTGAATACTTCTACACGATCACCGTCTAAAGAAACATTTTCATCATCTTTAGTGTATTTCTGACGATAATATTTTCCTTCGTTATAATCACAATAAATAAATTTACTATCATAAACCTCGACAATCCATGTAGTATAATATCCATCTTCTGTGGTAGCAGCCAATAGTTGATACAAAGCAGTGCGGATATCATCATGACTTAACTCATACTTCAACTCACACTTTTCAACAACTTCTTCCTGCTCTTCCTCAACGGGCTTTTCGCTATCACCATCTTCGGAAGCAGAAGTTTCTTCAACCTCAGTTTCTTCAACAACGGTTTCTTCCTCAGCGATAACAACCTCTTCAGCGGTAGATTCTTCTACTACGGTTTCCTCAACAACAGTCTCTTCGGCCATAGTCTCGACAACCTCTTCAACAACAACCTCTTCAATATTGTCCATCTCTTCGTCTCCTCCTTCCTTTGAATTTTTATTAAAACCTTCTAAAGTCACATTTAACTTTTCAAGGGTCTCAATCAATTTATCTTGATATGTAAACACAGGTTCTTTATGACAAAAATCTGTTATGTCGGCTCTTGCACCCAACATACCTTCGCCAATCTCGTTACCATCTTCGTCACAGCCCAACAATGTGCATCCACTGAAATAAAAATCAGTAAGATCAAGATATTTTTCTTTTGCATTATATGATAACTCGTTGATAACTAACTCACATGATACTTTTGTACCATTCTTTCTGCGGATAATATCCGCAGCCTCTGTATACTGTTCTGGAATAACACTATACGCCATAACATATGTCTTATCCATTTTCTCATCATACTCAAGCCAAGGATCATCTGCCGTAAAACAACCAACCTGTTTTTCAATATAATTAATTTCCGACTCTCCATCCTCATTTTCTACAATTTCCATATTATGAGCATAAAAATCCTTTGTTCCATCTTCTAATTCATGTATATAAGCTAGAATTGGACGGTATTTTAATGTTGGCATACCTTTTTCCATATTCTCTGTAGAAATGAATGAGCCATTACGGTTCAAATTTGTGTGACAGACTTTAAGTTTTAATTTAAGTAATCCTGGCATAGTATCGTTTGTTTCTGCAAAAGTACCAGGTAGTGATACAACGATTGGAGAACCAGATTCTTTAGAATTAAAATTAAAAGTCTTGTTTTGTTCAACAAAGAACTTGTATAAATCATCAAGTGTCATAATTCTCTTAGCCATATTTGTCCTCCTTTCTTATAGAAATATCAGACATGTGTCTATATATTAAAGAAACAGTGCATTAGTATACACTAGTTTTTTAATATCAATATTATCAAACTTAAAATGTTTAGGAATAACATTCATAAATGTATATGTATTATTAATTTGAGATACAAGTTGGAACCCAGCAGACATTAGTTTATTTGCTATATTCACATCCTGCACAACAATAAACTTTGTATCCTTCATGTATATTCCTCCTTATTTTGCATTCTTTTCCTTATCTTTTGTTTCTGCACCTTCATCACTTAAATCATCGTCATCCTTAGTTGGTGCTCCGTTTTCTACAGAATTGGCGGTTGCAGTATGACTACTGACCAACGGATGAGTCCATCTGGTAATAGCTAGACCCATTTTATCCTCAAGCCAGCCCATTGCATAATTTTCAAGTGGATCTTGACCGAGCATCATAGCAAGCTCAAGTTTAAACGGTAAACCGAATTCACATGCTTTCTGTAATTCAGCAATCCTTTCAGATTTTGTATATGCAACAACATCTGTATATTTAACAATCATTTGAGTACTAGGAAAACGTATTTTGATTCTTTCATTTACAAATGCATTTACCTGTTGAATTATTCCCTTTGTTGCAAACATAACATCACAAGTCATAGATGCTTTAACAGCACTTTGACCAGTTAGTCTAGAACTATCCATAATTTGTGAAACACCTGCGTTTGACATTAAGTTGCTATATGCATCAGAAATGGCATCAGAGTCACTAGTAGCATTTTTATCGAAAGATACACTATCGACAGGCATTGGTGATAAAATACAACCTATTTCTGGTGGCAACAATTCTACTGCTTTATTATAAAAGTTTTTCGCTAATGTCAAAGAAATAGCCATATCATCTGGGTTATTGCTGTTTAACATAGGAATACGCATAACAAGTAACTTATAAATCTCAAGTGCGTCCTTTACCGATGTTAAACTCTGTAAGTCAATCAAATCAATAATTGACTCAAATAAAGAAGCAAGCGGGCTCAAAACAAGATCTGGCTGATCTAAATTAATTTTAAAACATCTGGCATCATCAAGTTGTTGCCATCTTAAAGACGAATCTTTTTGATATGCGTTATACTTTGTCTTAAACTCTTTAGGCCAAACATCTAAATAAAAACTATTTGATCCATTAAAAAATGAAAAATCGTATGCTACATGGTATAATCCATTGTAACCAACGCCACTAACCTTACAATATTGTGCATCAAGAGGGAAGAGTAGAGTAGAACCATCTTCGTCCTCTAATGGGAAAAAGTATGCACAATCTTCTCTCCAAGCAATTATTAACATCTTAAACAAATCTAGTTCAAGATCCATTGCTTTAATAAATCTACATACATCTTCATAATCTTTTAAAACAGAATCTGCATCAGGCTCTTCAATCATACTAATATTTGGAACCACCTTATACACAGAAAAGTCAGGAAGGCTTGCCAGATAATTAATTAATCTACGTAGTGGAAAACTAAGTGTTGACAAAAATCTTGCCAAGTCACGAATATTCTTTTGTGAGTTTGCAGAATATGGATTTTGTAGGTATGATCTCAAATTATCCTTATTGAAAACAGTCCATGTTTTTGTTGCACTACTTTCTAAGTCAACCAATTTAAAAATATCATCATATGATTTTGCAAATTGACGCAATTGATCCATATCTGCAGTAAATTTTAAATTTTCTACATTTGTTTTATTTTCCTCCATCTATGTCACCTTCCTTTCTTTTTAATTAAAATAACTATGTGATGATTTTGGTTTTTTGAAATTAAAAAACCCTTCAAGTTCATTTGTATCAACTTTTCTCGTAATCAAATGTTCTCTGCGTAATTGCTGTAAAAAATGACATGCCATAACAAAAACATATGCACGGTCATCGTTAAGTTTATTGCTAACAGACGGAGCAAGGTCAAATCTATCATTACCAGATGCTTGCTTAAATCTATATATATTAACAAGCTCTGTTTTCATTGCATCAATCTGCTTTAACGCAATTTCCTCATCTCTACTTAAATCATATTTTTCACGAACAATTTCAATTCCCTTTTTTGCTAAATCTTTATATTCTGTTTCTGATGGGTCTTTGTCTCGAATTTTTTTCTTTCCAGTCTTTGTATCTAATTCATACGTCAATGTAATATAGCCACGATTATCATACTCGGCTGGCCATTCCACTAAGTTCAAATTAATCATTTCGATAGCTGCTTTATACATTTCAACTTTATACTTTGACGGTTGAATCAATATTAATTTATCAGTAATGGCATTAGGATATAATCTTACAGCCTCCGGACTGTATTCTTTATCTAATAAACCACGGTGTGTATTACCGTCTTGATCCTGCCAATCTTCCCATAAAAAGTCACTAGTTTGAACACCAGCACCACCGGAACCAGCATCAATACCAATTCTTAATATATTTTCATAATCGGCATATCCATCACCATTATAAGTTAAAATCAATTTTTTTAACTCTTTGACCTGATTCGGTGTAGTCATAGGTGTTTTATTTCTTTTTTCAATATCTATTAGGTTTACAACATTTTGTATCCTCATCTTCCAACCGACAACCGGATCTTGATAATATTCAACGCCAAGTATTACAGAATTATCCTTACTTCTAGCAGGGTCATAAAACAAACCCCATTTGCCACCATTATCATTTTCTAGTTTTGGCGGTCTAACACATGAATTTCGAATAATATCAGCACGCTTAATAATCTGTCCATCTCCACCCTCAGAAGTGAAAATGTTTTTATATTCTCTTAATGCAGCCTCTTTATCTTCACGCATGGCCTGATCGACCTTTTCTTGAGTAAGAAGGGGCACTGGCCACAATTTATTGTGAACAGTTGCATTAATAATTACATCACAAGAAATGTCTGCGCAGAAGTAACGCTTATCACCTGCAAACATTCTGATTGAAAATTCTCTGTACTTCTTAAAGAAATACTGGTCTGTGCGACCAGCCGAAGAACAGTATAGTAGTTGGTTTGGGAAAGGGGAGGGTTCTGCCAAAATATCTTCGGCATTGTAATCCTTACCCATTTTAAACTCAGAGTTCTGAGTTGTGAACGGCTCAGATGTATGGAATAATTCATCTGCGGCATTCATTGCTTCCTGTTTTATTACTTTATAGATTCGTTACTTCTATAAAGAGAGTCATAACTCTTTTCTTATACTTTCATATAAGCATAGACTATATCATTCACCATGCTGCTTTATGCAGTTTAGGGGTTCTCTCTTCGGACACTTGTCCTACGAGCATTTCAGCTCTAGTCGTTGAGGGCAAGACTATTCGTCTATTCCCTGCTGATTTCCCAATCTACAAACTTTTTATCCATAACGTCTAAGCTTATTTCATCATTCCGCTTTGGTATTGTAGCTCTAAGGGGTTTCCAGCATATCTGAGAACATACACTATGTCGTTTCCAAACATAGCGGACTAAGTAACTGGTCAATGACCACTTAATCGTACACATTTAAATTTGAACGCTTCATGTGTTATCTTATTGGCTTTTTATCCAATAATTCTTACAGTTGTATTTCCTGTAAGTTCGGCGTACCTTTTCACCTTCGACTTTACTCGGTCAGGGGCGAGAACTCTTGGATTCATTATATTCTGCTATGCAGGTTCAGAATCTACGCTCTGCGTGTGACTATGCTTTTAAACACAGCCTTCCACTCGGATTTCCGTTTCAGGATTCCCGTTTTCTTTCTCGCTTAAATTAATAAAACCAGTCTTTTCAGACTGGCGAAGCAAGCGTCGTTCAATATCTAAATATTCATATAAATTTTCTTTTTTAACATATTTTCTATCAAGATATGTGGTTGCATCATTGTAAATGTATTTCAAAAATGCATCTGGATTTTGCAATCCAGCCAAAGATAATGAATATTTTTCACCTCTTTGGTCTTTTACTATATATGATTTTATATTATTTTGAAACAGTATTTTTCTTAGAGTTTCCAAAAACTCAAAACTACCACAAGAAAAAGAGCAGGCTAGATCGGACTGCCTTTTTTTATGTTTTCTTTCACACACGGAACCATCACCATCAAAGTATCCACGTATAAAGTGTCTAACTAAATTGCTTGGCAAGCTTGGAAATGTAATTTTGTCTGTTTTATTTGGAAAAACACCTTTGTTAATTAAATCATTTGCCATTTTTGTAGAGTAAATTAAAATTTGACACATTGGATACAATTTATCTCCGTGCTTTTCATCAAATAGCCTAACATTAAAATTTCCTTGTATGCTTTTATTTAACTTTGCCAAATGTAAATTGTCTCTACCTTGCAAATTAATTCTCAATGTAGACTTGGCTTTATTTATATTACCATCTGCATAAATAAATCCAAGCCAATATGCTTTATCTTCTGTGTCTATTGTTTCAAAATAATCATAATTACAATGATGAATGCTTTTCTTTAATCCTAAAAAATGCATTTTTGATCGTATGGCTTGTTCTTTTCTTCCTAAATACTCTCCAATTTCTCTATAACTTTTATCTTGATAGTGAGCTTTTAAATACTCAAGTTCATCATTTGTCCATCTTTTAAATTCCATTATTTCGTTCCTCCATTTTATAAAATAATCGTCATAATGGTTTAATTCATTCTAATTCACTTCTATTGTTGTCGAACGCGCCGTTCAACGTAAATACCTGAGAACCACCATAAGTTCTAACCGTATAACTAGCGGGATTGTGTACCCAACCAGTCGAGTTTGCCTGTGATTTTACAACATTACTTTGAAAAACGTCATTTAAATTAGTAAAAGACGCAATATTCTTCATTGCAAATTGTTCCATCTTGGTGAATAACTCAATTGACTGTGAACCAACACCTGCCAATATATAAGCCTTAAAACCTGGAATTAATAACATCTTTGCCATAATAAACAGTGCGGCAAGCAAACTCTTTCCGCCGTTTCTGCTCATAGCCCAAGCCACAAAAGGTTTATTCCAAGAACTATCAATTAAATACCTCTGATAGTCCATAAGTTGAACATTAAATACTTCCTCTATAAAACGAGAAGGATTTCGACGACCCCATTGTAAAAACTCTGCGAGATCCATTTTTTCTCTATATTTTTTGGTCGTCATATCATATAGATTAGGCCTTACAAAGATACCGTATTCTCCGAAAGTATCTTCGAGTTCTTTGCATAGTTCTTTGAATCCCTCAAAGCAATCTTCAATACAATTTTCTAGGATTTGACGTTCCGTCAGGATGATATCACTCATTGTTAATCACCTGCCCAAACTCATCTATTAATCCCTTATCTCTTAAAAAGTCTTTTAAATCTTTATTTTCAACAAGCAATCGTCTTGCTCTTTCAACAGCTTTATCTCTTTCTCTCTGCAAATTATCAACAAGCTCTCTACGAATATTTGAAATTTCATTCATAACATTCTCATCAAAGCCAATTTGGTCAACTTGTGCCTTACAACTTATGTTGGCAACTTGTTGCATACCTGCACAATAATCAATATCATACATATTAATTTTTGCATCTCTAAAACCAATTAGATCAAGTTCTTTCATTTTTCCAGTAAGAGTATTTTGACCTTTACTTTTAGAATTATTGTGGTTTACAGCGATTCCATTGTCCTTAGCCAACGCATTTGCACCAGACAATAATTTAGATACCGTGTCGGCAAGCTGCTTGATGGTACCATTATTATTATTAAGTTTCATTGTATCGGAGGAGAGTTCATCAATAGCATCATTAATCTTGCTAATTTGATTAAATGACTTAACAATTTGAATAACCGCATTCATTTTCATTCCATCATTTTTAGTTTCTTCATCAATAAAACTAACAACCTGTGCATACAACATAGGTTTGTCTTCTTCGATAGGATAATTGACAAACGGATCATAACCGGTCATTCTGATAACATCTCTACGATTTGTTTTATACTCTTCGTTAACTTCAGTTAAATTCGCATCAGGAAGTCTGTCATCTTTATCTAACTCAATCTTTGCCGCTTGTTTTGCTTTTTCAACATAGACATCGAAAATATCACTGTCTTGCCAACGCATACCGCGATATTGAACCATACCTATATTTTTAATATAAGCATCCCAAATTGTTGTACGTTGTTTTTTATTAGAATCATCTGCCCACTCAAGATAACTTGAATCCCATAATTTACTCAAAAATGGTTTATCTAATCTAATCAGAGCTTCTTGAATAGAAGCTTTTGTACAAGTTCCAAATTCTTGAGTTCTTTCGTCCCATTTCATAGCAATCTTCCTGGCACAATCCTTACACATAGTAGTAATACCAGTAAGAACCATAGGATCAGAGCTCATATAAAATTCAGACTTTTTCTTTTCTTTATTACAATACGGACATAGATATTTCTTTTCATCCGCAGTAGTTGTCTTTTTAGTGGAAGTAGTTTTCTTTCCTGCACTTCTTGCCATTGACTCTACCTCCTTTCTTGATATTTAACTAAAAAGAAGCCCATTACTGGACTTCTTCTGCAGCGGCTTTTGCAGCAGCAATCTCTCTATTAATTCTTTCGAACTCCTGCTGAAAATGTTCATCGTTCTTAAAAACAAACACGCTTTTAATTGGATTTTCACGATCAGGTTTTACATCAATAATTACACAGCCTGCCTTTAAGAGTGCTCTACATGCGCCTGCGTTAAAAATGAGCTTAGCTTCTTTTTTAATATTTTCCATAATTTAATTTGTCCTTTCAGTTTTCGTATTTTATAAAGTGCAACGTCTAAGCGTTGCGAATTAAAAAAGCAACCTCTATACGTTGCTTTTGGCGGGGAGATTCCCCCGCCGCTCTGCGAACCATCGTAATAAAGACCGGCCCGAATAATAAGACCCAACATGGTGCGCATTGCTAAGAGGCGTGAAGGGTACGTTAATTAATTTTGTATTGTTAAACTTATTTCTCTCATATAGGATATTAAAGTTTAATGTTATATGTACACTCTCTGCCATCATCTGGTGTAAATATCATCAGGGTTTGTCCGGGAGCGGAATATAATCTATTATTATTTGCATATTCATCAGTACCACAAAGAGAACGAACCAATATTGATTCAATACCCATTGTTTCAAATTCTTCAATATGATGTTTGTCTGCACTAATAGTGTAATCAATAGTTTTACCATACTTCTTAGTAAATAAAGTATTGACAGTTAATCCAAATTGCTTAAATTTTTCGAGATCTCCATGGGCACCAACAATATTATATCCACACACATTAAGATATAAAAATTCATAATACTCACTTTTAATTATATTTACTCTATTATTATTCTGCAGTCTTTGTTCGAGCCACCAAGGAACCAATTTCTCTAAATTATCTGAGTGAACGCTGTCGTTCTTATTCTGTACGGTTCTTAAATGGTTGCCATATGTAGCATAAACATTAACCTCAGTAACATATGATGAAAGTTCGTTAATCGCCTCCGCCATTATCTCGGATGACTGCATTAACTGATCACACACATCTTCTTCTGATGCGACCCTGCAACTATTATGAATAGCTCCATGTGCAGCATCGCCTAGCAACATAATATGTAAAGTTTTAATATTATGTCTTTGAATATGTTTGATGGCCTTTGATACAAATGTTGATACTCTTTGTCTACAAATATCTGTATTATATTTATTCCATATATTATCGGCAACCATACCATAATGCCAGTCAGTCCATGAAATAACAGCCTCACTATCTGAAGTGTTTAAAACATAATCATTAAATTCTAATGGTTTAATTTTACATAAATTATTTGCTGATTCTATCAACTTTTCAGTCAAATTGTTAAATCTTGCATCAGGGGTTAAAATATTTCTTAACTCTCTGCGCTGATCTTGAACCTGTTTTTTTATTTTAAACAATTCATTAATTTGACTATCAATTTCGGCTGATCGCGATTCTCCAAATTGTTTTTGGCTGAATACATCGTCCCAAGCTTGCTGCATGACTCTATATCTTTTACGCCAAGCACTAGAACCACGAAAATCTTCTTCACTAATACCACATTGAGTATTAAGAATAGGGGAGAGTTCTTCCCATGTACTATCGATTAACCCAGAGTCTTTAGCCTGACCAACTCTCCAAATGTATTGTGATTCATTTTCGTTGGGTAATCTCTGTAATATATTCTCCATACACTTTATCCTTTCTTGTTCTTCTTTTTATAATACTTAGTTTTTGTATATAGCTTCTGTCTAATAGACTGCTTGAAAATTGCACCTGGAATCACTTTTTCCGGTGTAATAATTTCAGATCTATCGCGAGGGTCAATCGAAACACCCTCTGGTTTGCGTGTTCCGGTCAAAACAACGCCTGGTGCTAAATGTAGTTCGCTATCAGCACCAAACTCTGCAGTTTGAAAGCTTTCCTCAATAATTTCTGCTAAAGCATCTACGACCTCACGCATATTCTTTTTATAAAAACCAGTTCTTGCAGATAGTTCATCCACAAGTTCTGCTTTCTTCATAATTCTCTCCATCTTTTTTGTACCTCCAAATTTATCTTACTTATTCGTAATCATAATCATATGTAACTGATAGCTTAATAGACTTATCTGCAAAGTCCGCTAATAAAACCTTTAGGTCAATTAGCTCTCCAGTATCAGCATTTTCAATAGCAACAACGCCATCTTCTCCAATAGATAAAATACCATTGGCACTCAAAGCATCCTTGCGAGTAATACTTGCTTTTGCCATGTCTTGTACCTCCTAATTTTTTATAACTCATCTGCACGAGTTGAAACTTTTCCTCTATAATTTTTCGTAAGCTCACAAATTTGAGCATACGGTTCATTTCTAAAATGCTCTATATATGGAGCAAAACCACTTCTCTCTGGATAATGATATAAATCACATTGTCCTGTATGTCCAATTACAATGGTTTTAGAATTGTCTGCAATTCTTGTTAAAACTTTCTTTAACTCATCCTTGTAGAAATTCTGTGTTTCCTCAACAATTACCACCTTATTTTCAAGGTTGCAACCTCTCAACCAAAGATGAGATACACAGTCTATATAACCAGTTCCATTTTTCTGGTTTGTTATAGATTCTTGATTAACCGCAGTAAATGGATTAATATCAAGCTTCTTTAGCGCATCATATAAAGGTGCTGTGTAAACTTGTGTCTTCTGGTCTGCATCACCAGGTAAGAAGCCACTTTTTTCTTCTTGAACTGGAGAAATAACATACACAATACCGTCATATAAACCATACTGAACCAACATATTTGCAACACCAACGGCAATAGTAGTTTTACCACTACCAGCACAAGCATTTGCAAATACGATTAAATTTTCTGGATTCCAAATCGCCTCAGCAAAGATCTTCTGCTGCTCATCCAGCTCCATACCATAAAAAGGATGTCCATCTAGTGTTTTAGGCGGTTTTCCATACTCCATAGTTTTCTGTGACTTTTTAGTCGCCATAGTTAAATCACCTGCAATTAAAAAATTTCATCAAAATTAGTAATAATTCTATCAATAACACCGTTCTTAAGTGCATCGTCCTCATCTAAAAACCAATCTGTCATAGTTTTTTTCTTAAACATTTTTGGTTCGATTTTAGTTCTTGCAAGTAAATGGTCTACGGTTTTCTTAGATAGTGCGTCAAAATACTTCTTAGTAGTCTCTACGTTTGCTACATCACCAGCATATGCACATGATCCAAGGTGAATCATAACATGGCTACCAGGGAATCCTAGTCTAACATGACCGGATGCAAGAATTTCTGCCGCAGCAGAATAGGCAGTGCAATAGTTGATGGTCCATACAGGTGTGTTACTAATTTCAATAGCTCTAATAATTGACCACATAAATGTGACATCTCCACCGGGACTGTCAATAAAAATTTTAATCGGTTTTCTGTCTTCAACAGCCTTACCTTTATCTTCTTTGTTGCAACGAACAATCATCTTGATTAAATCTGTTGCACAGTCACCAACTGCATCATCTAGCTAAAAAATTCTATCTTCTTCGTCTCTATAGAAATTTCTTAGATCGGGATCGGGTAGCTGCATATTAGCCACAGATTCAGGTACTCCAACTAAAATTCCATTTAAAGTCATATTGTCCATATTTTTTGTTCCTCACTTTCGTTTTGTTTGATATAAATTTTCTTGAATATATAAAAAGAACCCCGGGACCCGTAGGTCACCGGAGTATGATCACTTTTGCATTGTTATTACCAACAATCGCCTTGTGTTTTCTATATATCCATATAAGAAAATCTCGATTGAAAAAATTGGAAAACTCAAAAACCGTTGGTATTACTGGTATTTTAACATTAATCTTGTACTGTTAATTTTGAGGCGACGGTCACGATTTTTCTTTCATACGATCTCTGTAAGCTTTATTTTTTTCAGCATTTCTCTTTCGTTGATGTACTAAATTACATTCTTCACATCTACATGTTTCAACATCGAATTTATTAACAGTAAATTCTCTGCCACAATCAACACACCATCTAATTCTCGTTTCAAAAGAAGATTCTTGGCAACCCTTACACATGTCTCCAAATTTTTGGCTCTTCTTAATTAGTTTTCCACACTTAGAACAACGATTAATTTTACTAGCTCCAGTGTATTTAATGTATGCATATGCTAATTCTCCACAATCCTGTTCGTTTAATTCTAATACCATATCATCTTCGAACTCGTCCATAAACTTCACAAACAAGCACTTTGTATCGTTCTTGAAAGGAAGTCCAATTAATCCAAGTTTCAAAAACTCGTGCAAAATATTTTCTCTCTCTTCAACCGGTACAGATACTCTCGCAGTCTTAAATAATTCTGTAATATTATAAGAAATTAGACCATTGTCAAATCCATACGAAGTCTTTTGAACCTTGGCCATACAAAGCAATACAAATAAAATCTTTTCATATCTTAAATTATTCTGTGCAGCAATTAAATTCATTTCCTTTTTTGTTATCTTTACGGAATCAATATGATAAAAAGGTTTTTTGGCTGCCTTCTTAATGCAATCAGAGATGATATTAGAATAACCTTGCTCACTAAAAATATCATGATGTTTTTCTAGCCACTTAATAATAGAAGAGTAGCTATCATCATTATTTTTATGTAACACATGATGATTATATCTAGCAATTAAATCGATTTTTTGCTTAATACTCTTAACATCATCTCTCTGACCGGTCAAAACATCCTTAGCAAATTTTTCTTCATTCAAAATCATCATAATTTTCACCTCCGATTGCTTTTGTATGCAACGAAAATCTTTCGCCACAAAATTCTAAATCACCATTTTCGTCCTTAACCGGGAAACAAATTGTGTTATTATTTTTCTTTAATACATTTTGGAACAACTGTTCACCTGCAACATCCCATGCAAATGTCTTATTTTTGCTAGAAGAATAACATAAATCAACAACAATATT
>JAEIGA010012299.1_pt1 | contig 12978 bp, 11 predicted proteins | sample 9270691 | NCBI WGS metagenome assembly JAEIGA01 (sample SAMN17057246, study PRJNA624740) | gut metagenome | biome: biome; isolation source: fecal sample | host: Bos grunniens | place: China: Xizang | collected 2019 | reverse complement strand
GCTGGCGTTGTTAAGTCTCTTAGTGCAGGATTCTAAAATATCGTGACTATGAAAACAAATGTTAAAGTTTTGTTGTTTGCAGCAATCCTGATTATTGCTGCCAGCTGTGGAGTAAAGGTTTCACAGACTTATTATGATCAGAAGCCTCAGATCGTAAGTACAGAGCTTGATGGCTCATATGCTATATCTTGCTGGGGAACAGGACGTAATTCTGATGAGGCTATGAAAGAGCTAAAGAAGCAGGCTGTGTATGAGGTAATCTTCAATGGAGTTGCTTCTGCGTCTTCTAATATCCAGTCACTCAAGCCGCTCATCCTTACAGTAAACGCAAAGGATAAATATGCGGATTGGTCAAACAAGTTCTTTGCTGATGGTGGTGAGTACTTGAAGTATTGTTCAAAACATGATAGAAGAACAGGTTCAAGCAAGTTCTACAAGACTGCTAACCAGGTTAAGTGTCAGGGAGTTGTTTCTGTTGATGTGGCAGGATTGAAGGCTCTATTGAAAGAAAGTGGAATCATTAAATAGAAAGGTTATGAAGAAGATTATATCATTAGCTTTTTTCACTCTAGTCTTGGGTGTTGCAACAATGATGGGACAGGCAAAGAAGCCTACCATTATGGTTGTTCCAAGTGATGCATGGTGTAATGCAGAAGGTTATGTTCAGGAATACGATGAGCTTGGCACAAAGAAGACAGTGGCAGACTATCAGTCCGCTCTCCAGAATTCTATGGAGCTTAAGCTTGTGATAGCTAAGATCAATGAGCTAATGGCTGATAGAGGTTTCCCTCTAAAGGATCTTGAGGCTACTATGAACAGCATTGCAAGAATGCAGGCAGAAGAGGCCCTAATTACAAGTAAGACATCTGGAGCAGAGATCGCAGAGACTCCGCTTGACCGAGTTAGAAGAGTTGCCAAGGCTGATATCATCATTGAGATCGGATGGGCTATCTCACATCAGGGTCCTAAGGCTACCCTTACATATATCATGCGTGGTATGGACTCTTATTCGAACAAGCAGATTGCAGGTTCTACAGGTGCTAGCCAGCCATCATTCTCAGCAGAGCCCGTAGTTCTTCTTGAGGAGGCTATCCTTTCAAGAATTGATGATTTCAACGCAAGACTTCAGGAGCACTTCGATGACCTCTTTACAAACGGACGTGAGGTTGCATTGAACATTCGCGTATTTGACAATGGTTCAGGTATTGACCTCGAGTCTGAGTATGATGGATATGAGCTTATCGAGATTATCGACGAGTGGATGGAACTCAACACCGTACAGGGCCGTTTCACTAAGCTTGAGAGCTCAGAGACAAGAGCGACTTACGAGCAGGTGCGTATTCCTCTTTTCAAGGAGAGTGGTGCTGCAATGGACACAGAAGGATGGGCTCGTCAGCTTCGCAGCAAACTCCGCAAGGAGCCTTATCTGATCCCAGTGAAGGTTGTTCCTAATGGTCTTGGAAGTTGTACACTTATTATCGGAGAGAAATAGTATGAAAAAGTTAGCTATATTACTTTGCACTGCTTTTGTTGCAGTCAGTGCTTTTGCGCAGTCTACTGCAAACCTTCCTTTGAGTGTGGTTGTTGAGGATCTCCCTCAGCCATTCCCTACAAATGCGAAGGTACAGTTGGTAAACAAGATCAACCAGATGCTTACAGCAAACGGTATCGCATCTTTTGACGCTTTCAGCGGATTCTTTATCACTGCGAACGCAAACCCAGTGGAGAAGAACGTTATTGCAGGAGCTCCTGTTCAGATTTCACAGACTCTTGAGGTTACATTCTACATTGCTGACTATTATCGTCAGACTGTTTTTGCTACATATTCTGTAACAGCAAAGGGAGTTGGCGAGACTGAAGCCAAGAGCTATTTGAACGCTTTCAAGCGCGTCAATATCTCTAATCCTGAGGCAAAGAAGTTCATTGAGACAGGAAAGGCAAAGATTGTCAACTATTATAATACTGAAGCAGAGAACATCTTCGCTAAGGCTCGTCAGCTTGCTGCTCAGCACAACTATGAAGCGGCATTGTTCGAACTTTCATCTTTCCCAACAGCATGTTCAGCATATGCAAAGAGCATAGAGGTAGGAAATGAAGTATATCAGCACTATGTGGATTATATGGCTCAGCAGTATCTCCAGGAGGCTAAGGCTGCTTGGATGGCAGAGCAGAATTCTGTAGGAGCAACTGCTGCAGGTGAGTGGCTTTCAGAGATTCTTCCAGAGGCAAGCTGCTATGATGAGGCTGTGGAACTTTATAAGGAGATTAAGGCTAAGGTTCTTGATGACTGGAAATTTGAGATGAAGAAATATCAGGATGGTGTTGATCTCGAGAAGCAAAGAATCAATGCATGGAAAGAGGTTGGAGTTGCTTACGGAAAGAACCAGAAGCCAACAACAACTTATATCAATTGGCTATATTAAGCAAATAGACTAGAACGTACTTATGAAAAAACTATTAACCTTTTCAATAGCCTTGCTCGGAGCAGCAGCGCTATTTGCTCAGGAGGTCGTTACAGATTCGACAGCAGTTGCACAGGAAGAAGTTAAGCCTGTTGAGCAGAAGATGGAATATGACAGAAGCTCCCTTTCTCTACTTATGGTTTATCATCCGGAGGATGAGTTTGCTTCGGCGATTGACTCTGCATACCATGCAATGCCTTTCCCAGACAAGTATGATGCGCATAATATCGGATTTGAACGAATTGATAATTCTGCGATTACAGGTGCTCAGAAAGGAAATAAGGTTGGACTTATCAAGGCTCAGTACGGAAAGAAGCTTAACGCCAAGGACCTCGAAAAGAACTCTCAGGCACTTGAGAATATTCTTAACAGCAACCATATTGCCAACTATATGATTGCAAAATGGTTCGGTCTATATGAGGGTCAGGTATGTAACATGGACCTTATCAAGGAAAGAGGCCAGTATAATGCCACAGAGTTTGATGTAGCGATTGCAAACCAGTCAGCAAGAGGCCTTGCAATGCTTTCGGATGCTGGTGAGCAGCTCATCGGTAATAGTTATGTACTTGTTAATGATATGACGTACGCAACTGCTGAGGAGCGTGCACAGTCAGCAAAGATTGCATTGGGTGTTATCGGTGGTATCTTTGATGCAGTTATGGGTACAGACCTTGGAAGCAATCTTGCAGTAATTGGTGGAGCAATTGCAGATGGATTTACAGGTTTTGCTGTAAAGAACCACAGCTATCTTTTCCGCCTCAACTGGAATGAAGAGATTGCTAACATCTTCTATAATGAATATTGGATGTCAGAGCCAGACCCTGAGAAACTTGCGAAATTCTTGGTTGATGATCGTTTTTCTTTGACATATGTTGCACATGAATTCGAGTGTAGCGAAAAGACAGTTGCAAAGGGTAAGAAGGTCGATAGAGAGAAACTCATCAAGATGGTTTGCGCGCGTTCGATTGATAAGAATATTGCTGCCCTCCAGCTTCAGTATGAGGACTTCAAGGTTAAGACTCCTATCTTTGAGGAGGTCTTCAATGAGAAAGGAAAATCTATCGGTTACGCTGTTAAGATCGGTTTGAAGGAAGGTATCTCTGAGGCTAGCTCATTCCAGGTAGTACGCAAAGAGAAGGATCCTGAAACCCAGAAGACCAAGTATCGTTACGTTGCTACAATCAAGCCTGTCAAGGGCAAGATCTGGGACAACAGATTCATGGCTGCCGAGGATGATGACATTAAGGATAAGGACGCTGCAGCCCTTTCTTACACTCTTATGAAGAAAGTATCAGGTGGCGAAATCCTCCCTGGTATGCTTGTAATCGAGGGTAAATACTCTAAGGTTCAGGAATAATTCTAGTAATATTTATTTTCATTGCGATTCAAAGCAATGAAAATAAATATTAATGCTGTGAATCCCCACATGGATGAACCACCATAGCTCACAAGTGGTAATGGAATGCCAATGACAGGCATGATTCCAAGGGTCATTCCAACATTAATGAAAAGATGCATGAATAAACAGCAGGCGACGCAGTAGCCATATATTCTGGTGAATGCTTCCCTGCTTTTTTCTGCATCTTTTATTATTCTCCAGATGAAGAGGAAGTAGATGAGGAGCACTGCAGCACAGCCAAAGAAGCCCCACTCCTCTCCAATTGTACAGAAAATAAAGTCGGTACTCTGCTCAGGAACGAATCCGTATGCAGTCTGAGTACCATGTAAGAATCCTTTGCCGAAAAATCCACCGGATCCGATTGCAATTTTAGACTGATTTACATTGTATCCGATACCTGTAGGATCATCTTTGAGACCCAATAGTACCTCAATACGAGTACGCTGGTGCCACTGCAATACATTGTGGAAGATGAAGTCTGTGGAAAAGACAAGGATTATTCCTGCTATGAATGCAATGATTGCAAGCTGAGCAAATTTATTATTGCTCTTGAATGAGAAGAATCCTGCTACAGGAATAAGAATCGCCAATATTCCGCCTAGAATATAGGTGGGTTTAATTTTGCTCCAGAATGGGTGAAGCACCTCTGTTGCGACTCCTTCTGCACCCTCTGCTGGTATTGTGGTAGTGCTCAGTGCTTCCAGGATGCTTGGCACAAATGCCAATAGAACGATTGCAGGAAGACAAATGATGAACCATGGCTTAAACCATCCGGAGTAGAGGAAGATACAAAATGATGTAATAGCCATCAGCACCAGAATCGTAGTAAATACCGATGTGGACATCGTCAATACGAAGGTAAGGATTGCCATTCCAAGAAGGAAAATAAGCCATCCTGATAGTCCTTCGCGATATAGCATGAAGATGAATCCGACATATACAAGAGACAATCCGGTCTCGCTCTCCATGATGATGACCATCATAGGGACGAGAATAATAGCTGCTGTAATCAGGAAGTCTCTCATTCGGTTAATCTTGTATCCTAGCTGACTCATGACCGTGGCTAGAAGCAGGGATGTGGATATTTTCGACACCTCTGCAGGCTGGAAATTGAAGAACCCCAGGTCAAACCATGATTTGGAACCCTTGATTTCCACACCCAGAAAGATTACCGCGACAAGTAAGAATAGGACTATCAGATATATCGGTAAGGAGAATCCCTCATATATTCGTGGATTGATCAGAAACAGAATCACGGCAGCCATACCCAGTGCAGTGACTATCCAGATGAACTGCATGCCACTTCTACAATCCAAATCAAAGATAGATGTCGGCTCGTCTGTCTGCACAGATGCATAGATATTTACCCATCCTATCAAAACTAACAGGAGGTAATATATGACGAGTTTCCAATCAATACTTTGTAGACCTCTTCCTCTATTTCCGTTAAGTTCTCTCATTATTTTGCTTTTACCTTATGCATTAGGTTTGCAGATGTCATTCTGTGTTCCAGGTCTTTTCTTTCGGGGCTGATTTCGTGATTCAGGTACATCTCTGTCAGTAATGATGCGATTGGTGCTGCGTAGCTTGCACCAAATCCACCATTCTCGATGTACGCAACCACAGCAATTTTAGGGTTCTCTCGAGGAGCGAAGCATGCGAACACGCTATGGTCGTCTCCGTGAGGGTTCTGTGCAGTACCTGTCTTTCCACAGATTTCCAGTCCCGGAACTGCTGCGATGCTTGCTGTGGCTCCTGATCCAAAGTCACTGTTGACAGCTTTGTACATACCGTTGATGATTTTGTGGAAATGTACGGTGTCAACTAGTGTGTAGTTCTTCTCGTGGTACTTCGGATCAATTTCAACTCCCTCCGAATCTTTTACGATGTGAGGTATGTAGTAGTGACCTCGGTTTGCGATTGTAGCGCACAGATTTGCCAAGTGAAGTGGAGTACATCCGATTTCTCCCTGTCCGATTGCCATTGAAATGACCGCAGTAGCCTTCCATCTCTTTTTTCCGTAGTAACGGTCATAGTATTCAGATGTCGGGATAAATCCTCCAAGTTCAGCAGGGAAGTCACTTCCCAATTTATGACCGAATCCGAAGCTGGCAACATACTCGCGCCATTTGTCAAGGGACTCTCCGACGTTTCCGTATTTGCCGTTTTCCAATAACTCTCGGAATACGTAGCAATAATATGCGTTGCAGGATGTCATGATTGAGAAGTCCAGGTCCACAGGGGAATCATGGTCGTGACAGCCAACCTTGTATTTGCCGTTTCCGAAGTGATATCCCATTGAACAAGGGTACTCGGTCCGTGGTGTGATGATTCCTTCCTGAAGAGCGATTAGCGCGTTTACGAGCTTGAACACAGAGCCCGGGGGATATGGTGCCTGCACAGCTCGGTTAAACATTGGCTTGTACGGATTTTTAGCAATTTTAGAGTAATGTTTTCCGATGTCTGAAAGGATATCTACATTGATACCAGGGCTGGAAACCATTGCCAGAATCTCTCCTGTCGAAGGCTCGATCGCTACGAGACTTCCCACCTTGTTCCTCATGAGTTTCTGACCATAGTTCTGAAGCTCGGCATCGATTGTCGTTACGATATTCTTGCCTGGCACCGCCTCTTTGTCCATCTCGCCATCCTTATACCTGGATTCGATTCTGTTTCGTGAGTTTCTAAGCCAGATGGTGTGTCCCTTTTCTCCGCGGAGTTCCTTCTCTCTTGCAGCTTCAAGACCAGTTTTTCCCGCATAGTCTCCTGCTTTATACTCTCCTGGGTGTCTTTCCAGATATTTTTTATCAACCTCAGAAACATAGCCCAATAGATTTCCTCCGGCATTGTATGGGTACTCTCGGATGCTACGAGCCTGACCTTTGAATCCTGGGAATCGATATGCAATCTCGGAGAATCTCATATATGTTTCCTGAGGGAGTTTACGGAGCATCACGACTGACTGCCATCCGATGCTTTTACGATTCTTCGTGTACTCTTTCATCTTTGTCCTTATGAAATCCGGAGTCACCTCAAGGACACGGGCTAGTGCGAGGGTGTCAAATTCAGTTACCTCTCTTGGGGTTACCATCAGGTCGTATGCAACCTGATTACCTACGAGAATCTTACCATTTCTATCGTAGATGATTCCTCTGGTAGGGTAGATTGTAGTATACACCATTGAGTTATTCGCAGCATCCATCTTATACTTGTCATCAATAATCTGGATGTTGAATAACTTGATCAGGAGAATACCGACAGCGGCCCCCAGTCCAATAAGAAGTTTACTTTCCCTATTTAGTTTCATGCTTTACCCTATTTGCGTTCCTCGTGTGTAAGACTGCTGACTGTAATCATACCTAGAATCATGCTGAGAAGCATAGAAAAGAGGAAACGGATAACGTTGAACCAGAATGGTCTTATTCCTGCACCGTCAAGGGCAATATAGAAGATGAAGAAGACGGCGTATGAAATTGCAAGGGCAGCACTGATTTTCTCAATACCGTTCTTTCTGAAGGAGAAACGGTCACCTCTTGCCACAAGGTCTTCTCCGAGGAAGATGCTCATGAGAGTTCTTCTTCCAAAGGCAACAGGAAGGATTGCAGCAGTGTTCAAGCCAATGATACCCTCCGCAAAGAGGTCTACACTCAAGCCGGTCGCAAATGCGATGATCATACAGATTGGCGTTCCGATAGACAACGGTACACAAAGAATCATTGCCGGAAGGATAGACAATGTCAAAAGCGGAGTGAACTGGAAATAGTTACAGAGTATCATCTGTACTATCACCAGTAAAAAGAAGGATATTCCGAAATATGTTCTTCTCATCGCTCTTCCAGTTGTCTGATTTCCTTATCTCCGATGTTCTCCACAACGGTTACATATCTGATTGCTCCGAAGTCTTCGAACAAGGTTACGTTAATGTCGTATGTTGCGCCGTTTACAATTGATGCCTTTCTGATTGTTCCCAATGGAATATCTGCAGGGAAGATGGATGAAAATCCACTTGTGTAGATAGTGTCACCAGGGACAATCTCGAGATGGTGAGGAATTTCTTTCAGGATGGCTCCATTACTTCTCATTCCGTCCCAGCTCATAGGACCATGGCGCCCGTCTTTTCCGATGCGTGCAGTGATGTTCATATTGTGATTCTGGAAGGATATCACATATGAGTAGTTATCGCTCACTGCATCTACGATTCCGATTGCTCCATTAGGAGTGATGACTCCGGAACCATTGACTATGCCGTCATTCTTGCCCTTGTCGATGATAAAGTAGTTGTGCTGGAGATTTGTGCTGATCTTTACAATCGATGCGTTGGTGAATCGGAATCTTTTGGTGTTTCTTGGAGTAGGCTCAGATAGATTTCCATGTTCTCTCAGAATCTCTTCCAAGTGCTGGATGCGTAATAGAAGTTCATGATTTTCCTCGGCTAGTGCAGCGTTGCTTTCTGCCAATGAGAAATAATCTGAAATCTTCTGTCCGCTTCCCCAGACTCCCTTCATTGCTCCATGTGCAACTCTCGCAATCCAGATCTTTTGAAGCTCGCCGGAGTTTCGTAGCATACTCAACGCAGCTATCTCCAGTCCGATGAAGATAGCTGCACTAAGAATGTATGGTATGAAGTTAAATTTGCGCAAGATATTATCTCATGAGGAATGAGTAATTGTCTGTGTTCTTGAGCGCTGCGCAAGTACCACGAGCTACAGCTCTAAGTGGGTCCTTAGCTACGTAGAAAGGAATATTCACCTTCTCTGTAAGTCTCTTTGCGAGTCCCCTAAGGAGTGATCCGCCACCTGCGAGGTGAATACCATTCTCTACGATGTCTGAGTAAAGCTCCGGTGGAGTCTGCTCAAGAACATGAAGGATACCGCTCTCGATTCTTGCTACAGACTTGTCAAGGCAGTGTGCAATCTCCTGGTAAGTGATGTTTGCATGAACAGGATGTGCTGTCATAATGTTAGGTCCAGTGATTGCGCATGGCTCTGGTTCGCCCTCATCAAGATCAGGAATAACAGCTCCGATGGCAATCTTGATCTTCTCTGCAGTAATCTGACCTACGCGGATATTGTGCTGCTGACGAAGATACTGAAGGATGTCGTTTGTGAATACGTCACCTGCGACCTTGATACTATCCTGAACTACGATACCTCCGAGTGAAATAACAGCAATCTCTGTTGTACCACCTCCGATATCTACTACCATGTTACCCTTAGGAGCCTCAACGTCAAGTCCGATTCCGAGTGCAGATGCCATAGGCTCGAAAATCAAATATACGTCACGGCCTCCAGCGTGCTCTGCAGAGTCACGGACAGCTCGGATTTCAACCTCAGTACTACCTGATGGAATACCTACCACCATCTTGATGTTTGGTGAGAAGATTGAACGACGCTTGCTGTTAACCTGTCTGATAAATCCACGTATCATCATTTCTGCAGCGTTGAAGTCTGCGATGACACCATCCTTCATAGGACGGACAGTCTTGATACCTGGATTCTCTCTTTCCTGCATCAGCTTTGCTTTGTGACCCAAAGCAATTGCCTTGTTTGTACTATTGTCGATTGCAACGATACTAGGCTCATCAAGGACAATCTGGTCATTCTGGAAAATGACAGTATTGGCCGTTCCGAGGTCCATTGCAAGTTCTTGTGTCAAAAAGGAAAATCCCATATTTATTGCTTCTTTTTTCTAGTTAACCTAATGAAGCGCAAAATTACAAAAAATCCTTAAATTTGCCTATCAATTTTTGAAAGAATGAATCGAGAAAAATATGTGGTCATAATGGCAGCCGGTAGTGGCAGCCGCATGGGAGCAGAATTGCCGAAACAGTTTCTGGAGATAGATGGTAAAGCAATATTGCAGAAGACGATAGAAGTCTTCCGTGATGCCTTACCGGGAATCAAGGTGATAACAGTACTGCCGGAGGCATATATCGACTACTGGAAAGACTATTGCCTAAAGAGAAATTTCATCTGTCCGCAGGTGCTTGTAAAAGGCGGTATCACTCGATTCCATTCTGTAAAAAATGCGCTGGAAAGAGTCCCCGAAGGAGCCCTTGTAGCTGTTCACGATGGAGTCCGTCCACTAGTCACAGAGAACTTTCTTCAGAGTATTTTCTCTGCTGCTGAAAATGTTATAGGCGTGATTCCAGTCCTTCCGTGTATTGATACAATGAAGGTCTTGAAGACGGAAAATACCGTTCTGAAATCTGTCCCTGGAGTTGAGGCCGACAGGTCTGTCCTGTATGGTGCGCAGACTCCTCAAATCTTCCAGTCTGAGTTTTTGAAGCAGGCTTACGAACAGCCTTTCTCCCCAACATTTACAGATGATGCATCTGTCATGGAGAAGAATGGAAAAAGCCTTTCCTACGTGACTGGGGAAAGGCTCAATATCAAGATTACAACCCAGGAAGATCTTGTCCTGGCTCGTGCTATTTATTCGATTAGAAAAGACTAGTCCTTGTGTTCTTTTTCCTTTGCCTTCATTCTGCTCTTCTTTACGCTTGCAGAGAATGAAGTGTTCTGGAAATCTTTCACCCAAACCTGACGCTCGATTGATTGGTCGAGTGAAATCTGTGTGTCTGTTGACTGAACGTACGGTATCTTCTGGATGGTGTTAAGAAGAATTTCCATAAGGTGGTCATAATCAAGGCAATAAAGCTTGATCAAGATGGCGTGTTTTCCAGTTACAAAGTGACATTCAACAATCTCGGAGATCTTTTTGAAGGCGTCAATAACCTCAGGATATTTGTTTGCCTCAGAAAGTGATACACTCACAAATGCACACACATTAAGTCCCAAAGCCTGTGGCTTTACGAGCATCTGCGAGCCAGTGATTACACCGTTTGTTTCAAGCCTTTTTACTCTTTGATGAATTGCGGCACCAGACACTCCGCACTCACGAGCAATCTCAAGAAACGGCATACGTGCATTCTTTACGAGAAACGACAGAATCTTCTGGTCGATCTGGTCAATTTGATAACTAGACATAGCTTAAATTTTTTGGTGGTTATTATCTTTTTTTCTTACGTCCTGTCGGTTCGGAGTTTGCAATAATCTCTTTGCACTGCTCCTCTGTAAGTGATTGTGCGTCAGAACCCTTAGGTAGACGATAATTTTTCCCTGCGTGCTTGATGTATGGGCCGTAGCTACCATTGAGCACCTGAATGTCGCTGTCTGTATATTCTGCAAGAACTCCACCTCTAGCGTTGTTGATGCTCTCCTCGATGAGGCTGGTACATGTAGCCAAATCTACCTTGAGAGGATCTGTTCCACGTGGAAGAGCGATGTTCTTGTCGCCATACTTCAGGTATGGACCGAAACGGCCCTTCGTGCAGATGATATCAATGCCATTATGCTGTCCCACAGTGCGTGGAAGTTCAAACAATTTAAGTGCTTCCTCAAGAGTAATGCTCTCGATCAACTGGCCTGGTGCAAGGCTGGCAAACTGCTTTGTCTCGCCATCTCCCTTCTGAACGTATGCACCGTACTGGCCGAACTTAGCCACAAGCATCTGTCCGTCCTTAGGGTCAACTCCAAGCTCACGATTCACGTTGCTGTACTCTCTGTTGCTGAGGGTGCTCTGTACATTCTCGTGGAATGGAGAGTAGAACTCGCTGATGATGCCGTTCCACTGAATCTCTCCCTCTGCGATTTTGTCAAAGTCCTCCTCAACAGTTGCAGTGAACTTATAATCAAGCACATTCGGGAAGTTCTTCACAAGGAAGTCAGTAACGATAATGCCGATCTCCTGTGGGAGAAGTCGTCCCTTTTCTGCTCCGATTGTCTCTGTCTTTGTTGACTCTTTGATTACACCTTTCTTGAGTGTAAGCTTGTCAACTGTCTTCTTTTCGCCTGGCTTATCACCCTTGGTGATATAGCCTCTGGCTTTTGTCAATGTCGTGATGGTCGGTGCGTATGTTGACGGACGTCCGATGCCGAGTTCCTCGAGCTTCTTTACAAGAGTAGCCTCAGAATATCTCGACGGAGCCGCTGTGAATTTACACTCTGCTGTAATCTCCTTGTCAAACATTCTGTCTCCGACGTTCATCTCTGGGAGAATGAGGATCTCATCGTCCTGCTGAGGCTCATCGCTACCCTCGATGTATAGTTTGAGGAAACCATCGAACAATACCTGACTGGCCTGTACGTTGAATTTCTCCTCAATATTGTTTGCACCTACCTTGATGTCTGTTCTAAGAACGCGAGCGTCTGCCATCTGTGATGCCACGGTGCGTTTCCAGATAAGTTCATAGAGCTTCTTCTCCTGTGCCGTTCCCTCGATTTCCGTGTTCTCTATATATGTAGGTCTGATTGCCTCGTGGGCCTCTTGTGCTCCCTTGGCATTGGTTCTATACTGTCTAACCTTAGAATACTCCTCTCCAAAGTTGTTGCAGATGAAGTTCTTTGCTGTGTTGATGGCAAGAGATGAGAGGTTAGTTGAGTCGGTACGCATATAAGTGATGAGTCCGTGCTCATAAAGCTTCTGAGCGATGCTCATAGTCTGGCTTACAGAGAAGCGCAACTTTCTTGAAGCCTCCTGCTGGAGAGTCGATGTTGTGAATGGGGCTGCCGGGAAGCGATTGCCCTCCTTCTTCTCTATGCTGCTGATTGCGAACTCTGCTCCGATACATTTCTGCAAGAATGCCTCTGCTGACGCCTTATCAGGGAATCTCTTATCTAGAGTTGCCTTTACAAGTGTCTGCTCTGGTGTTCCATCAGGGTGGAAAATCGCCTCTACCTTATAATATGCTTCGTTGTTGAATGCGAGAATCTCTCGTTCTTTATCTACAACGAGTCTCAATGCCACTGACTGAACACGTCCTGCTGAAAGCTTCGGCTGAATTTTTCTCCAAAGAACAGGAGAAAGCTCAAATCCTACAAGTCTGTCGAGTACACGGCGAGCCTGCTGTGCATCTACAAGGTGCATGTCTATGTCGCGAGGATTTTCGATTGCGTTAAGGATGGCAGTCTTTGTAATCTCGTGGAAAACAATACGTTTTGTCTTTTCTTTCTGAAGTTCGAGTGTCTCGAAAAGATGCCATGAGATGGCCTCTCCCTCGCGGTCTTCATCGGATGCCAACCATACGACCTCTGCCTCCTTCGCTGCCTTTTTGAG
>JAEIGA010012298.1_pt1 | contig 12979 bp, 8 predicted proteins | sample 9270691 | NCBI WGS metagenome assembly JAEIGA01 (sample SAMN17057246, study PRJNA624740) | gut metagenome | biome: biome; isolation source: fecal sample | host: Bos grunniens | place: China: Xizang | collected 2019 | reverse complement strand
TGTCTGTACGATAAGCTGGTGGCTCAGATACAGGCAGCATTGTGTGTTGATGACGCGCATATTGATATACCCAAGCAGGCAGAAACTATATCTGCTCAATGCATTGAGCAGATACCCAAGCTTCGCGGTCAGTTGGTTACTGATGTAATGGCTATGTACGATGGTGACCCGGCTGCCACAAGCTATGGTGAGGTTATCAGCTGTTATCCGGCGATACGTGCTATCAGCAGCTATCGTTTAGCTCATGCACTGTATCTGCTGGGGGTACCGCTCATACCGCGTATCATCACCGAGATGGCCCATAGCGATACTGGCATCGACATACATCCTGCCGCCACAATAGGTGACTACTTCGCTATAGACCATGGCACGGGCGTGGTGATTGGTGCCACGAGCATCATTGGCAATCATGTGAGGCTCTATCAAGGAGTAACCCTTGGTGCCAGAAGCTTCCCACTCGATGTGCAGGGAAATCCCATCAAAGGTATTAACCGTCATCCGATACTTGAGGACGATGTTGTCGTATATAGTAACAGTACTATACTGGGGCGTATCACTATTGGGCGTGGTGCAGTGATAGGTGGCAATGTGTGGGTCACTACAGATGTACCGCCAGGCGCAAAGGTATTGCAGCGATAATATAACGTGAATCCGATATCAGAAAATATACCTTAAATTCTCCTTCTATGTAAGGAGGAGTACCCTCGTAGAGGGGGTGTAATACGTTTTTTGTATTCAAAAAAATACCCCCTCCGCTCCACTTCGTTACGCTCCCTTACAGGTCCTCCGTCGCACAGAGCACTGTGCTCCCCTCACTCGGCACGATTTGGCATTTAGCCAACCCTCTAAAGGCCTCGCTACGCCCCCTAATTTAGAGGGATAATTCCTTAAGAAATCTTTATATGGAACTCACGTTAATATAAATCTACCGTATTAAAATCACAATTGGGTAACTCGAAAGTTACCCAATTGTGATTCCTAATCAATAGTTAGTAAATAAGATACGTAATCAATACTCCTCCTCGTCAAAGAAAAAATCTTCCTTGCTGGGGTAGTCGGGCCAGATGTCTTCGATGCTCTCATAGATTTCACCTTCGTCCTCTATCTCTTGCAGGTTTTCGATAACCTCCAGCGGTGCTCCTGAGCGAATAGCATAGTCAATCAGCTCTTCCTTTGTTGCGGGCCATGGTGCATCTTCCAGTTTTGATGCCAATTCAAGTGTCCAATACATATCAGTTTTTCTTTATTTTAGTAGTGTTATTAATGAGGCTGCAAAAGTATAATTTTTTTCTCAAAAACAATCATTCTTCCACGAAATTTCATCGACGCCCTCCATTTTGTTTATATATCGTGCATAAACGAACAGGAGATCAGACAGTCTGTTGATGAATGCCACTACGGAGGGGCATACGGGAGCCTCCTCGCTGAGAGCTATGATAAGGCGTTCGGCACGGCGACATACGGTGCGGCATACGTGGCATTGTGATGCTGCCATGGTGCCTCCAGGAAGAATGAAGGCATGCAGTGGAGGGAGCTGGGAATCTATCTCGTCAATTTGGTTCTCCAGACGCTGCACCTCTCTCTCTCCGATGCTACATGGCGATACTTCACCATGCTCGCGACATGGCATGGCCAGATGAGTACCTATATCAAACAGGCGAGATTGTATCCAGGGGATAAGGCTATCTGTCGCTCCAGCCATGGAGTGGAGTAAACCCAAGTGTGCGCTGAGCTCATCAACGGTGCCGTATGTCTCGAGCCTAAGGCTACATTTCTTGACTCTATCGCCCCCAATGAGCGATGTCGTACCGGCATCGCCTCCACGAGTGTATATTTTGCTTTTCTTCATTATATTATCTCTTATGCTTTCTTAGACTTACCCAATAGTTGTGTTTATACCTTGTCTTGTCAAAAAACAGTATACCGACCGATCCTGTATCGTAGCTCACACCTGTATTGTGGTTATTCTGCAGCGACCTCCACCAGGCCTGCTTTTCGGCACTGTCGCGTAGTCCTTCGATGACAAACAGCGAGTTGTCATTGACATGACATAGGGCGCGCTCTACCACTTCGCGATAGTGTGAGGTGTGGCCGATATGGAGAAGCTCTATCGTGCCGATTTCCTGTAGCACTTGTTCGAAAAGGGCCATTTCATCGCCAATGAACGTGGTCACCTGAGGGTGATGCGCCAATATGGTGGCTACCTCCTTGGAGTGTTCGTTAGGGGAGGCGATGGTGATGCATTGCCCAGAAGGGCGTGCCATAGCCAAGGCTTGAGCCGAGAGGCCTGCACCTGTGCCTACCTCAACCATCGTCTTGGGCTTTGCATTATTGGCCAGACGGAAGAGCAGTCTGTATATATGTTCTGGATAGTGGGGAAGGTGAGGAGGGAGTGCGTCTATGCTCTTGTGAAGTTCGGCATAGGCATAGTAGGCCGACTTCTCGCGCAGCACGTGCTGCACGAAATGGAAATCATTGGGGCTCTGCACCCCATAGCCATGCGAATTGCGCTTTCTACGTATCCACTCGTTTATCATCGGTCTCTGATTTTGATGGCAAAAATAAGAAAAATAGCTGATTGTACCCGCTCAATGCGAAAAAAGATGTATTTTTGCACTTATATTTATATAAAACGACTTATGACAAAGAAATCACTACTACTGCTGTTACTTGGTTGTATGACAAGTCTTGTATGGGCTGATCCCATAGGTCCGTCGCAAGCACTGAAGATTGCTGCGGCCTATATCCATGATGATGTATCGGTATCGTATGCTATCCCTTTCCGCCGTTCTGCCACACGAGGAGTCACTGAAGGCGACACGTTGGCTCCGCTCTATATCATCAGTCGCGGTAGTGATGCCGGCTTTGTCATCGTCAGTGGAGACAATAGCTTGCCCGAAGTCATCGGATATACGGAGAGTGGTGATTTTGTAGAGGACGATATGCCTCCTGCCCTGCTTGATATGTTGCAGGGCTATGTGCGCATCATCGAGGAAGCACAGGAGGCGGGTGCTCCGGCACGCGCTCCGCAGCGCGCTGCAGCCGAACGTGTCACCGTGAAGCCACTCATCCAGGCTCATTGGCATCAGACGGCTCCTTACAATAATCTGGCGCCCTTCATCAAGAATACGGAGAACCATGCCGTTACGGGTTGTACGTGTACGGCAGCGGTCATGGTGCTGCACTATTTCCGTCGCGACCTGCCCGACCAGTTGCTTGCCACCACGCCTACCTATAGCTATGGCGATGCTCCCGTAACCGTAAGCTACCCAAAGGGAACTCCCATACAATGGGATTTGATGCTCAACAGCTACAATTCAAGCTATCCTGCCGAGATGGACAATGCGGTGGCTGTGCTCAATGCGGCCTTTGGTGCTGGTATATGGCAGACCTATGGCAACTCTACCTCAGGGCAGATATCCAATATTGTTGATGGTTACAGAAACTATTTTAACCTCAGTAGCACCTGTCAGTATCAGGGTGGTATGAGCCAGACCTCATGGGAGAATATCATATACAAGAACTTGGCAAACAAGCAGCCTATGGTATATGCCGGTGTGCATGCCAGTGAAGGCGGACACGCCATCATCCTTGATGGCTATAATGCCAACAATGGACTCTATCATTTCAATTTCGGTTGGGGTGGTCAGGGCGACGGATACTATACCCTCGATGCTAAAACGGGTATTAATGGTTTTGCCGGAGAACAGGGCATGGTATACAATATCGCCCCTAAGCAACCTAAAATCACTGCCAAGATGTACGTGGATGCACAGACTGTGAAGCGTGCTGAGACGACCATCCGCGTGACAGCTACCAATATGGGTACGCTTGACTATTCGGGGTTCAATTTCTATTGGGGAACTTCGGACCGCAAGCCTTCAAGCAGTACGAGCGTGTCGGCCAATGACAATACGCTGACCTTGGCTTCCGATGAGAGTGGCGAGTTTAGCGTGAGCTTCAAGCCCACATTGGACAAGACCTACTACATCTACCTCACTGACAAGCATTGCAATGTGCTTGACAGAGCAGTGGTAGAGGTGGTGCCTACCGATACCAAGCTGACTCTTGAGGCCCTTGACATCAGCGCGAGCAACAATGTGGAGGAGCACACAAGCGGTACCTACCGTCTGCTCTACAACACAGAGCTTATTGCTACGGCAACCTTGCTGAACTCGGCCAAGGGCACTAAGGTGCAGCCGGGGTTCCGCCTGACACTCATGAACTACAATGAGGAAACTGACAGTTTGGAGAAAGTGCGTTATGTCACAATGGATGATTATGTATTTGCTCCAGGCGAGCGTAAAGAGCTCTCGGCCAAGATCAATCGCATTACGACGGGTAAGCGTTATGCTCTCATAGTGAATTCTGAGATTACGGGAGTTGACAACGACAAGCAGCTCCAGTTGGCTACGAACGATACAATCTTCCGTTTCAAGGTATGTGCCCCTACGTTGGACACACTGTATACAAGGGAGGGTGTCATGACTTTGCAGGGCGACTGGGACCCCATGTGTTTTACTGCCCTCGCCACTGACCCTACCGTTGTGGGTTACGACCTTACTCAGGTGAAAGGTGTCAACAGTCAGCCCATTGCGGCCAATCCCAATGCGTTGTTCTATACGGCTACCGATGTGGAAGGCTATAATATCGTGTACCAGAACCACATCCGTGATCTGCAGCTGCAAGATGGTTACAACTTTGTATCCCAAGGCACCTATACAGCAACGAAAGCCACCTTCACACCTCGGTGGAATGTGGCGCAATGGAATACGCTGACGTTACCCTTTACAGCCATGCTTCCTGAGGGATACATCTGTCGTCGTCCTACCGAGTTGTCAAAGTCATCAATTTCTGCCGCCTTGAATACCGATACTCTATTGGCAGGTACTCCCTATTTGCTGATGGCTGATACTCATTCACCCTCACCTATCACGGCTGATAATGTCACCATTGATGTACAGGCAACGACGGCTGGAATCACAGAATTCCACCCCGTATTGTCGGAAACTGTAGCTGATGCGCAGACTCTTGTGCTCGATCTCAGTCCTGATGCTTCGCAGCAATACTTCAGTAAGGTCGATTCCGGTACCGTATTGTCAGCCTTCACAGGTGTGCTCAAGGTGGATGCACGACGCATACGTGCTACCCTTAACAGTACCAGCGAACAGGCTTACAAGAGCTTGGCCGAGGCTATCGACCAAGGACTTGTTGCCTATGATGAGATGCACACTGCCATCGAGCCTGAATGGAATGCCCTCTTGCTCGACTCTATTGCCATAGTGCGCGATATCTATGCAGCCATGCAACTCACCAAGGTGAGCGACATCAAGCAGATTGCCAGCGACCTGCTCAGTCTTGTTGAGATTTATAAGTTGCAACTTATGGATAAAAGTCAGCCCATCGACTATACCGGGTACATCAGCAACCCCTCTTTTGAGACGGGAAAGAAAGATGGCTGGACACTCCCGAGCAATGTCAAGATATGCGCTTCGAGCATTCTCTCGACCTATGCTGTAGGTGCCGATGGTCAGTATCATCTTTATAATGAGACTACCGAAGGGGCTACTGCCATCAGTCAGACCATCGAGAATCTTCCGACCGGCTACTATCGCCTCACGGCAATGGTGGGCACCAATGACGGAGGTGTAGTGAGCCTCTTTGCTGGTGACAGCACCGTTCATGTTGCAGCCCACGAGTGGGGGCGTTTCTACCTCACAGAAGGCGTTGTGGATAGTGTATGGGTAGAGAATGGAGCTCTAACCATCGGAGTACACGAAGGCGCTACATGGTATAAGGCCGATGACTTCAAGCTTTACTATCTTGGCGACGGCAACGATGACACGCGTATCGATGTCGTGGAGAGCGCGCCCACGGCTATTGGCCGCAAGGGCATATATGACCTGTTCGGGCGTCGTCTCAACGACCGCAGTCAGATGCTCCCCGGGCGTATATATATTGTAGACGGGCGTAAAATGGTATGCCCTAACATCTAAGGACAAAGAAATATGAAACGATACATTCTACTATCCATCTTGTGCGGTACGTTATCTGCATATGCACAAGATTACCACATTACCAGCAGTGTCTACACTAAAGCTGAAACCCTCGACCGGCAGTTGCAGCAAGCACGCTCCTTGTATGACGAGCACAGTTATGACCTATCCGAAGCGTTACTGAAAGGGGTATTGGGTACTACCCCGACCGACGTACAGCGATGCGAGGCCGAAGCGTTGCTCACGCTCATTGCCTTCAAGCGCGATGCAGCACAAGCGGCACCGCTGATTGAGCAATACTTGCAGAGCTATCCCGACGCTCCAGAGCACAATCGTATGAAGGCCCTTGCGCTGCTGAGCTACTATGCTCAAGGGAGGTACCAAAAGGTGACCACAGGGATGCGTGAGGTCGACCCTGACATGCTCAACGAGCAGGAGCGCGATGATCTGGTCTTGGCATATGCCTTGTCGATGATTCAGGAGCAGCGCTATGAAGAGGCTGCTGCACAGCTGAGCATCTTGAACATCATCAGTGACCGATATGATGATGAGGTGGCCTTCTATACCGCATACACCTATTATTCAACCCATCGTTATGACAGAGCGCGGGAAGGTTTCGAGAAGGTGGTCAATAACCCCACCTATCACCGTCAGGCCCGCTATCTGTTGGCCGAGAATGCGCTTGAATCCAAAGAGTATGTAGAGGCCGAGACTATGGCTACTGCCTATATTGATGAATACAAGCAGGATGAATACACCTTGGAGATGAAGCGTATACAGGGTGAGGCACTCTATGCACAGCAGCGATATCTGCAAGCAGCGGTTGTGCTTGAAGAATATCTGGGCGAAGCCGATAGCCCCAAGCGTGAGGTGCTGTACCAGTTGGGTATGTCGCATTTCTGCTCAGGCGAGCATCTGCGTGCACCCGAAATCATGGCAATGGTCAGTGATGCCGATGATGCTATGGCGCAGAGTGCCTTGTTGCATGCCGGGCTTTCCTACCTCGAGCTCAATGATAAGAACAAGGCTCGCCTCTGTTTCGAGAGAGCCGCCAACATGCCTTTTGACAGCCAGTTGCGCGAGCGTGCCATGTATAACTATACGGTATGCATACACGAAACAGCCTATTCGGGTTTTGGCGAATCGGTGCAGATGTTGGAGCGCTTCCTCAATGAGTTTCCTGCCTCAAGGTATGCCGACCGCGTGAACAGCTACCTCGTCGAGACCTATATGAATACCAAAAACTACGATGCAGCATTGCTGTCCATCTCAAAGATACAGTCACCCAGCAAGGTCATACTGGAAGCCAAGCAGAAGCTGCTCTATAAGGTAGGCACCGAGGCTTTCGCCAATGGTGACCTTACCAAGGCCTTCGCTAAGCTCAACGAGTCGCTCAAGCTGGGTGATTATAGCCGTCAGACACGTGCTGATGCCCTATTCTGGCGCGGTGAGGCCTACTATCGTAAAGGAGACTATCGCCAGGCCATCAAGGACTATAACAGCTATGTCAACCTTACCGGTGAGCGCAATGGACGTACCTATGCGCTGGCACTCTACGGATTGGGATATGCGCAGTTTGTACAGAAGAACTACCAGAAGGCGTTACAGCAGTTTACCCAATTGCAGAACTCCTCGGCCGCAGCGGCAGGAAAGATTGACAAGACCACATTGGCTGATGCGCAGATGCGTATAGGCGACTGCTACTTCTATTCACGCCAATACACAGCCGCCGAGGATGCCTATAACAAAGCGGTGAATATAGAGCCTTCAGTGGCCGACTATGCTCTCTATCAGAAAGCCTTCACACAGGGCCTTACGGGACGTTATCGCGATAAGGTGGGTACGCTCACCTATCTTGTCGAGAGCTATCCGCAGTCTGATTTTCTTGACGATGCGCTTTATGAAAAGGGACGTGCCTACGTACAGTTGGAAAACAGTGCACAGGCGATCCAGGCTTTCGAGCAGCTTACTCGACGCTTCCCTCAGAGCCAATATGCACCTAAGGCCGGTAATGAGATCGCGCTCATCCATTATCAGAACAACCATATCAATGACGCTATCAGTGCCTACAAGATGGTAATCCTCAATTATCCGGGCAGCGAGCAGGCCAATGTGGCCATGCGTGACCTCAAGAATCTCTATGTAGAGGAGAATATGGTGGACAATTACGTTGAGTTTGCCTCACAGACCAAGGGTATGGTAGCTGTCGATGTCACCGAGCGTGACTCCCTCACATACAAGTCGGCCGAGCTGGCCTATACGCGTGGCGATGACAAGAAGGCGGCCGAGGGCTTTGCCAAGTATCTGGGCCAGTTTGCTGATGGTGCTTACGTCATTGACGCCCGCTACTATCTGGGCTGCATCTATTACAAGCAGGACAACTATAGCGAGGCACGCACTCATCTGCAATACGTGTCAGCGTGCAAGAACAGCAAGTATCGCGAGGAGGCCACCCGTATGTATGCCGACCTCACCTACAATCATAAGGATTATGCTTTGGCGCTGGAGGCCTATGGCGACCTCATGGCGCTCACGGGCAATCCATCGACCAAGTTACATGCGCAGATCCATCGCTTGCGCTCGGCCCAAGTCTTGGGGAATCATGATATACTCATGGCCGAGACAGGGGCGGTGCTATCCAACAGCCGTCTTGCTCCGGAGAGCGCTGTTGAGCTGCGCTACTACCGTGCCAAGGCTTATCTGGCCAACGGCAAGAGCGAGCTGGCCATCGAAGACCTGAAAATGCTCTCGACCGATACGCGCAGTGTCTATGGTGCTGAGGCCAAGTACCTGTTGGCGCAGCTCTACTACGACACCCACCGTTACGACAATGCCGAGCAGGAGGTGCTCGACTATATCAGCGTCAGCACTCCCCACAGCTACTGGCTTGCCCGCAGCTTTGTCCTATTGTCTGATGTATATATCAAGAAGGAGAAATACATTGAGGCCAAGCAGTATCTGCTCTCGTTGCAGCAGAGCTACAAGGCCAATGACAACATTGCAGGCATGATACAGGAGCGCCTCAAGACCCTCGAAACATTCACTAACCCCTAACCCGAAGTAACAGCGATGAAGATCCATATCACCATATTGCTGTCTGTGTTGTCAGCAGCAACCATAGCAGCCCACCCTGTAGCCCCTTCTGACACGATCAACCGCACAGTGCTTGTCGAGAGCACCTACAACCCGATCATAGCAGGCGCAGTGAAGCGCAACTTTATACCTGAGATCATAGAGCCCTCGATGAAGAAGGAGACCATCGTCTATGCAGCCGACGGGCAGCCTATCACCCGTTTCGAACGCATCCCCGATGCTGTCAAGGCAGCCGACATAGCGCCGGAGAAGCTGCTCCCAGGATACCTCCATCTGGGCTATGGCAATTACAACAACTTCAGCGGACTTGCCGCCTATACGTTCCACCCTGACACCAACAACAGTCTGTCGCTCAACGGACATGCTACAGGCTGGGATGGCAAGTACAGTACGCCCTATACCGACTCCCCTTGGCGCACTTATATGCGCGATATGGGCGTCGATGCCACCTATAGCCTCCATATGGGCTGTGCCGACCTCAGTGTAGGGCTCAGCGGTGTGAACTATGCATACAATTATCTTGCAAATGAGTATTTTACTGGCGATACCGACAAGCAGCTTGCCAACCGCCTCCAGGGAAACATCAGCCTGCAGGGGCGCATGGCCGGGCGCTATAGCTACCGGCTTCATAGCGCCTACACCCATTTCGGGCGCAACAGCATGTTGGGGCAAAGCCTACACAACAGCGAGGGACATCTCCATTCCGGAGCCTCTCTGAGTGCCGACCTCAGTGGATGGGGGATAGCCACCGTCGCTCTATACAGCGACCTGCTTCGCTACCAAGGGCTGGAGTCATATCAGGGCTATCATGCATGGGGTGTAAATCCCCGATGGGACTATCGCCATGGCGATTTCCGCCTTGTTGCCGGTGCCCATCTCGATTTCCTCAGTCAAGGCCATACAGCTACGTTGCAGGCCTCTCCTGACTGCAAGGTATACTACCTTCCCGCCTCGGCCTTCTCGGCTGTGCTCACTGTAGATGGAGGCCGCGAGCTGCCCACGTTCAGTGCGCTGCACACCCGCTCTCCCTACTGGGCCGTTTACGAGCAGCCCCACAGCAGCTATACGTATGTAAATGCCCACTTGGCAGGAAATCTCCGTATCGCCGAGGGCCTGCACCTCCACCTGGGCGCAGGCTATAAGGTTGTCGACAATGCGCTCTTCGAGACCCCCTATTGCTATATTGACGATATGGCCTTCACGGGAATTCTCAACAACGATACCCATCAGGCTTATGCCGACACGCGCCTGAGCTATCGCTATAAGGACCTCCTCAACCTCTCGGCTGAGCTGGCCTACAACCATTGGATGCTTCAGGGCGACTATTCGCCTCTGCTGCGTATGCCTCAGCTCGATAGCCGCCTCCATGCGCGTGTGCGCATTCTTCAAGGCCTTCACCTGACCACCGCCTACAGGTACGTCATGTTCACTCAGCTCGATGGGCAGGATACCCATGAGCTCCCCATCAACCATTGGGACCTCGGCCTCCACTATGCCATGAGCGATGGCCTCTCGTTCTTCCTTGATGGCCACAACCTGCTCAACCGTCATTACCAATACTACGCTGGCTACCCCTCGCAAGGGATTAATGTGCTGGCAGGATTTGTGTTCAAGTTCTGAGGATGCATATGGTGAAAATCGAAGCCGTAGGGGGTATGCGAACACTTCTGGCATCCTTGTTGCTCATGGGGAGCCTGCTCTCGTCTGCCCAGACGAGTCCCGGCCGGGTGGTTGCCGACAGCTCCTCCTGCTTCACTGCACGCGAGCTCATCATGCCCCTGACACTGGTGGGTGCCGGTACGTTGGGCTTTGTGGAACCGCTGAAGCAAGCACGCATCGAGGTGCGCGACTATCTTGACGAGTGGCGTGGCGCGCATCGCGTCACTGTCGACGACCACCTGCAATACGTACCCCTGGGTGCCGTCTATGGCCTTAGCCTGCTGGGCGCCGAGGCCAAGCATGGGTATGTCGACCGCACGCTCGAGATGGCCACAGCATATATCACCCTTGGCGTCATGGTCAATGCCATCAAGTACACCGTGCGCACCCCCCGCCCCGACGGCTCAGCATTCAACTCGTTCCCCTCAGGGCATACGGCTACCACGTTCATGGGTGCCGAGATGGTGCGTATCGAGTATGGCGACGCCTCACCATGGTATTCGGTAGGAGCCTACACGGCAGCCATTACCGTAGGCGTGCTGCGTGTCTACAACAAGCGCCACTGGTTCACCGACGTGTTTGCAGGGGCAGGCATTGGCATCCTCAGTGCCCGCATAGGCTATTGGATGCTGCCCTACACGCGCAAGGCCATGCACAAGCTCACAGGCCTCGATGCCTTCGTATACCCTGCGGTAAGCAATGAGGGAGCCTCGTTGGGCTTTGCGATGCGCTTCTGAGGCAGACTTTTTATTGAAACGAAACATTGACATAAATAATCCGATGCAATACATAACTACTATCCTGCTGGTCCTGATGACCGCTACCTTTATCACTTGCGGTGTGCTGCTGTGGCGTCGCCGTGCAGAGACTGGCGACTATTCGCGCACTATACAGGCGCTCTTCAGTTGGGTGTCGGCGTTTTTCACCTTCACCTTCATCTTCCGCACATGGGCGGGGACGGTACCTGCCGATGCCACTCTCTTTGAGCCTGAGCACACCTTTGTGCCCCTGCTCTGCCAGATGACCTTCTTCCTCTATCCCTTGGAGGTCATCCGCCCCACCATGGGGCGTGCCAAGTTGTACATATTGCTGTTTGTGCCCCTGCTCCTGCTGGTCACCATCGGCATGTGTGGAGGTATTCAGTACACTTCTCTTTGCACTTATTCCGATCTGTGGCAACATATAGGAGAGTTTAATGTGTGGTTCCGCCTGCTAACTCTTCTCATCATGCTCCTCTACGCCTTCTCGCTTCTCCTCGTGCCCTACGACTGGCGTCACAGCAGTGCCGATCGTGGTTTCATCCTGTGCTATGCCATAGGTTTCTGTCTGATAGGCGTGTTGCATTTTGCCATACAGTTGACCCATGCACATTGGCTTGTGCTGGCACATCAGTTGGTGTGGATACTCTTCTTTGTGGCTGTCACCCATTACGAGCTGAATGAGCGCCTTTTGGCCCCGAATGTAGCTGCTGAACCTCATGAGGAAGAGATTTCCCATGCCGAGACCGACCAGCTTTGGCGGCTCATCACGTTGTCGTTGGAGGCGGGCGACCAGTGGCGCAGCCCCGAGCTGAGCCTCACTTCACTGGCCGACTTGTTAGAGTCGAACCGCACCTACATTGGCGAAGCCTTCAAGCGCAATACGGGCATGACCTTCGTGGAGTACATCACCCAACGCCGTATTGGCTACGTGGTAAAGGCGATGAAGGAAGATCCCGAAGCCAACATTCAGGAACTCTTCAACTATGTAGGCTACCGCCAGCGCTCTACTGCCTGGCGCAACTTCCAGAAGATTACAGGCCTCACTCCCACCGAATTTGTCGAGGGGCTAAAGTAAGGAAAATACCTAAACCGCCTCTTTCGTAGCTATTTATCTCACGTAAACCATTCTATGCTGATGCTTTAGTCTTACGCAGACGCAGACCGATGCGGTATGATATTTAGTCAACCCTCCAAAGACCTCGCTACGCCATTCAGATGGGGGAGATATGCGGGCAATAGCGATGTATGAGCATTCGTAGTGCCTAAGTGTTGCCGATAAGCTCTAATCGTCACGTTATCAGTGTTATAATGGCTGCACTTCATCTTCTACGTCGGAGTTGTCATCTTTTTGTCAAGAAAAATTATAGGCTTGTGACATGTACTAAATAAGTTGACACAACAAAAAAAGTTATGTCACGAACAATTAGTACTTCTCTCCGTCTGGAGATTGTGGGCGTTTACTACCACAGC
>JAEIGA010012297.1_pt1 | contig 12979 bp, 6 predicted proteins | sample 9270691 | NCBI WGS metagenome assembly JAEIGA01 (sample SAMN17057246, study PRJNA624740) | gut metagenome | biome: biome; isolation source: fecal sample | host: Bos grunniens | place: China: Xizang | collected 2019 | reverse complement strand
ACCGGAACATATGGGGATGGTGCTGCCATAAAATGAAGCGGAAATCAAGTCACATTAACCGTAACCAATTCCACATTCAATAATAACGTTGCTGTCCGCAACGGTGGAGCCATTTATGCACAGGGAACTGTAAATGTCGACCAATGTGTCTTCACAGAAAATGTTGCAGCGACAGCTAATACACTTTACGCCTACAGCGGAACAATCGATATTTCAAATTCAATTATTTTGGATGATGCAACTGCAATTGAAAGATATGAAAGTACTTACTCTGAACCTGCTGTCGTAACAGCTAACGACAACTGGTGGGGAACTAACGACAAGCCTAATGACTATGCCGAAACTTGGGTAAAAATGGATGCTAGCTTTGATCCTGCTAACGCTCAAGCGGGTGATGAGGTGACCGTAACTGCAACATTCGACAATGATAAATTGCCTAGCGGCGTAATTGATGTAACATTCACATCAACAAGCGGCAACTTGAACCAAGTTGTGACTGTTGAAAATGCTAAGGCTAGTGTAACCTACACAATCGATGCAAATGATGCGGATATCACTGCAACATCCGGTAGCGCAAGTGTAGTCATGCCTATTCAGTCTCCTGTTCCTGCAGGCACAATTTATGTATCCTATGAAAACGGTGTTGATACTAATGACGGTTTAAGTGAGGCAAGTGCTGTAAAAACAATTGCTCATGCTATTGAACTTGCAGACGCAGGCATCGGTAAAATAATTCTTTTAGAAGGTACTCATGTTCTCAGTGGAACATTATTCCCTACTAAGGATTTAGACATTAAAGGTCAAGGCGTTGCAATAATAGATGGAAATCATGATAGATTTATACAAACCACCGCTGGTCTTAATTTAACCAACATTGAATTCACAAACGGATATTCATCCGGTTCTAATTTGATTAACCTTGCCAGCAGCGGAACATATTTATCTTTAGATAAAGTTAAATTCTATGGCAATTCTGCAAAATATGGTGTTGCAGCTCCTGCAGATAAAAGGTTAGTAATTAACAATTCAGAGTTCTATGACAATAACTTATTTGCGGCAAATCAAAATTCATTAGGTGTTGTTTACTCAAACTCTGCAATTACAACAATTGAAAATACAGTATTTAGAAACAATACCGCACAAAAAGGTGGTGCGATTTGGGCTAATAGGGCATCTTCCGCTACAATCGGAGGTTTTGTTGATATAATCAACTGTACCTTTGACAGCAACATTGCACAAAACGGTAACGGTGCTGCAATATTCATGTCCGGTAGTGTTACTGTAACTGTAGCCAATTCAACATTCACCAACAACTTGGCTAATGCTAGTGCAAACAATGTTGGAGGATACGGTTCTGCAGTCTATATCGGAACAGGCACTGGAAAGATAACCATTACCCAATCAGTGTTCATTAACAACACAGGCAATGGTAACGAATATAATGATGCAGGATTCTACATAGGCGCCGGAACTTTAAACATTACAGATTCAATCATATTGACAAATGATGGCGACACCAGATATGCTATAAATCAGGATGGTGGAACTGTCACTGCTGAAAACAACTGGTGGGGTAACAACGACCAAGCAAACACCAATGCGGTTGTCAATAAAATCGTAACAATGGCAGCCACTTTGGATCCTGAAAATGCCAGAGCTGGTGATGAAGCAACTATTACTGTTTCATTTGATAATGAAAACTTGCCAAAAGGTGTTATCAATGTATCCTTCACATCTTCAAGCGGATTATTGAATGAAGCTGTCACAATGGATGGTGCTGAAGCTAGTGTAGTCTATACAATCGATGAAAATGATTTATCTATAACCGTAAAATCTTCACAGGCAGAGATAGTCTTCCCATTCGACCCTGAAGCAGGAATCATCTTCGTATTGCCTGGTGCAGATGACACCAATCCTGGTACTCGAGACGCTCCTGTAGGAACTATTGCTCATGCTATCGACCTTGCTTTTGCTGACGGATTAGGTAAAGTTGTTCTTTTGGAAGGTATCCACAAGACTGGCTATTTGGGTGTTATTATTGATGATTTAACTATCACAGGTGAAGGAAACGCTATAATTGATGCTCAAAACAGTAACACAATACTTCTCGCAGACGCTAATGTTGTTATTGTTAATGTTACCATGATTAATGGTTACACTACTGATGAAGGAGGACTTTTATCAAGTACCAAGGAATTGACTTTAATCAATTGTACATTGGCCAATTCCTCTGCACCTCAAAAATGCGGTGGAGCTATTAATAACCTGGGTAAATTGACTATTATCAATACCACAATTGCAAACTGTAGTGCAAAATATGGTGGAGCAATATTCTCCCAAACCCAAAATGAAAATACCTCAATAACTGTTATCAATTCAACATTCGAAAACAATGTTGCAACCGGTAAAGACATGTCAGGTACCAATAATTTAGGTGGTGGAGCGATATATGCTCAACGTGGTGGTGCATTCTACAACCTTGATTTAACAATAGAAAACAGTACTTTTGCAAATAATGAAGCTCAAAATGCATGCGGTGGAGCAATTGCACTTGAACAATTGGATTCCACTGTAAAAATAGCTGATTGTGAATTCGTATCAAATCGCGCTACTGGAGAAGAAGGTCTTGGAGGAGCTATCTTCACAAAATCTGGAACACCTTATGAAAGAGGCGGCACCATGACCATTACAGGCACACTATTTGAAGACAATACCTGTGATGCAGATGGTGGAGCCATATACTCAAGAACTACCACAGTAAAAGTTGAAAGCTCCGTACTTGTAAACAACACCGATGCTAACGGATTGGCAGTTTATGGATATAAAACTGAACAAACAACTCCTGCAATTACATTGAATGACAATTGGTGGGGAACCAACGACAGTCCTAAAGATTTAGTCGGCGGTAACGGCTACAAACCTGTATTAAACAGATGGGCTATCTTAACTGCAGCAAACGCTTCCGAAATTAGGGAAGGCGAAACCGTACAGTTAACTGTAAGCATTAACACATACACTGATGGAACTGCAAACGGAACCTTATCAAAACCGATTACCGTAAAACGCCCGGTAACCATTTCCACAAACTTCGGCGATATTGAAGGCATATTGGAAAACGGCGAATTTGTCCATGATCTGGTAGTTCCTGCCGGCTTGAAATACATTGCCGCAAACGTTGACGGCGAAACTGTTCTATTGTATGTTGTAACTACAAACGTCACCGTTGCGATTGATGATATTGATGCTAAAAAATTCGAAAAAGTTGAAGTGACCGTTAATGTAGCTACCGATGATGGCTCTGAAATCAATGTCGGTAATGTTGAACTCTACATAGGTGATGATTTAATCGCAACCATTCCGGTTTCCGCAAACAAAGCCGTTAAGGAAATCGTATTCACCCAAGATGAAGGCAGATATAACTTAACCGCAAAATATGTTGATGAAAGCAATTTATTCGGTGCAAATCAAACCAATGCAACTTTAACTATTTCCGGTATTGTTGAATTAACAAATGAGACATTTTTCAACTTCTTTGATGAAAATGGTCTATTACGGGATGAAATTAATGTTGATGAATTGGTATTCCATGGTGAATTCTCTGGTCTGGGCGTGGATGTAATAACCATTCCAAAATCAGTTGCCCTCTCCGGAGACAATGCAGTATTATATGACATGGCTATTTCACTACAGGCCGACAATTCAAAAGTAAGTGATATTAAGTTAATAGCCGACGGCACTGACTTTACAATGAATAGGGGTGCTGCCATATTGGCTGTTGGCGAAAACATTGAATTGAATAACGTTTCAATTAATTATGTCGCTCCAAGAACTTCTGATGCATATGCGGTTTATGCATATGAGGCAACCGGATTTAAATTAATAGATTCAACAATCGCATTTGACTCCGACAATGTAGGTGCGATTCACCATGCGGTACACATTTCAGATTCAGACGACATCAATGTTTCCGGAAACACTATAAATGCCAGCTTGCCTGCAAGGGATATTAACTGGCATTGGACTGAACCTTTCTTTAACAGTATCGATCAGGACACAGTTTTAGCTATAGGTATTCAAGGCGGCAGCAATGGAGTTTTAACAGAAAATGAAGTCAATGTCAAAACCAAATCTGCTGCCGGAATGGCTCCAACTATTGATTCAATAATTGTTTATGGCGTAAGTGATTTCGAAATCAGCTGGAACAATATCACTCACCTTGATACTGTCAACGCTGGACAAGCCGGTTATTCAAATGCCATTGATTTATATGCATTTGATGGAGTAACAGTTAAATATAATAATGTATTGGTCAATTCCACTGCAGGTGTGGGAGCTAAAGGAACTGCCTATCCAATACAGGCTACCGGTCCTTATTCAGGTCTTGTAATTGAATATAACAATTTGACTTCAATTTCAAACGGTCCTGCCTTAGGTATCTACTCACAAAACTATGATGGCATAACCGATATTGTAATAACTAACAATAACATCAATGCAACCGGTATTGCAACTGAAAACGTAAATGCATTAGTTTCAGGTATGGAACTTCAAGATACCAATGCTAAAGTATACAATAACACCATTTACTCTCAAAGTAAAGGCAGTTATGATGATTTCAATGCATTATACGGTATAAGTTATTCACAATATACTAAAGGCGTCCATACATTCGATATCAAAGACAATACTGTAATCACTGAAGGTAAATATGCGGTTTACTTATTAAAATCCAAAAACTCAAATGTCACAGGCAACACTTTATATGCTCATGAATTGATGGGTAATGAAGCTGTCAACATTTCTTCCGGTGAAGGAAATATCATAAAAGACAACTGTCCATTTGATACCACTTTAACAATCGAAGTTAAAGACATCACTGTTGGCGAAACTGCCGTAATTAAAATAAAACTTGAATCTGATATTGACGGCATTGCTAACGTAATCGTTGATGGTAAAGAATACGTCGTAAACATTACAAGCGGAGTAGGTCAAGTCAATGTCACAGATTTAGCCGCAAGTGATTATACTGTCAGCGCCAAATTCATATCTTCTGATACTAATTATGGTGGCGGTGAGAACAGCACTGTATTTACTGTTTCTAAATTAGAATCTGATGTGAATATTAGCATTTCTGATGCGGTATTAGGTGATAATGCTACAATTACCGTAAGCATTCCTGGCGCTACCGGTAATGTGACTGTAATCGTAAACGGCAAAGAAGAGGAAATTCCATTGGATGAAAACGGCAATGCAAGCTACACCATTGAAGATATCGCTGCAGGCGACTACAACGTTGTTGCAATCTATCCTGGCGATAAAGATCATGGATTTGCATATGCTAAAGAAACATTTACTGTTGACAAATTGAATTCAGAAGTAAATATTACCGTTACTCCTGCAAAAGCTGGTGAAAAATCAATAATCAGTGTAAATGTTACTGATGGCGCAACAGGTACTGTTGTCATTGATGTTAACGGAACTAAATATGTTGTTGATGTTGCTGATGGTAAATTGGAAGTTGTTTTAGATGCTGGTGATTACTCTGTTGTTGCTGCCTACAGTGGTGACGATAGTTATGATGCTAGTGTATCCGATGCTAAAACTCTTGCTGTAAGCGAAAAACTAGCAGCTAATGTTCAATTTGAACTCCCTAACGACATTAAAGTCGGAGATAAAATCATAATCAACGTTACTGCTGACACCAATGCTGAAATAATCGTTTACATCAACGGAGAAGCTCAAACATTCCTCCTTCAAGGAACCCCATTAGGCGCATCATTAATGGATGTCCTCAAATACAACTTAGATAAGAAAGTCGCTTACGAAGTTACCCAAGAAGGAGTATACAACGTAACCGTAATCGCAAAAGAAAACGAGGACTACGCAGCTCAAACAGTAACCAAAGTATTCCAAGCAACCAAGAAAGATGCTGAAATCACAATCGGTGAAATCACTGCTGATATTGGAGACACCGTCACAATCAACGCAACAACTGAAAGCGACGGAGCTCTAACCATTAAAGTAAACGGCGAAACCGTAACCGGCGAATACCCAATCACTAAAGCCGGCACATACACAGTTGTCGTAGAAAGCGCAGCAACAGATACATATAATGCAGGATTCGCAACATACACATTCGAAGTCGCAGAACCTACAGAACAGAACATCACTGTCGTTGTCGATGAAAAAGAATACAATGCTACTCTTGTTAACGGAACAGCAACTGTTGACACTGATATGGATGATTTAATTGATAATTTAACTGAAGAATTGGCTAATGCTACTGGTAAGATTGCTGATTTAACTGATGAATTGGCTGATGCTAATGAGACTATTGCTAATTTAACTGATGAGTTAGTTAATGCTACTGGTAAGATTGCTGATTTAACTGATGAATTGGCTGATGCTAATGAGACTATTGCTAATTTGACTGATGAGTTAGTTAATGCTACTGGTAAGATTGATGAGTTAGCTGATGAATTGGCTGATGCTAATGAGACTATTGCTAATTTGACTGATGAGTTAGTTAATGCTACTGGTAAGATTGATGAGTTAGCTGATGAGTTGGCTGAGGCTCAGGCTAATGTTACTAAGTTGGCTGATGAGTTGGCTGATGCTAATAAGACTATTGATGATTTAACTCGTCAATTGGAAGAAGCTTTAGCTAATCAGACTAAGACTGTTGTTGTTGACGGCAAAGAATATCCTATTGTATATGTTAACGGTACTGCAACCGTAACCACCGATCCAGTCAAACAAATCGGCACTGTCATTGATTCTGAATATAAATTCACTCGTCAGGCCAATGACTGGGATGCTGGTGAAAGAGGAGACTTCTTCTATGCAATCTTGAAAGACATCAACGGAAACCCATTGGCTAATATGCCTTGTCTTGTAGCTGTAAACGGACCAATCTACAACGTCACCACTGACGATCAAGGTAGATTCGGTGTACAAGTCAACTTGGCTAGAGCAAACACTTACACCTATGCGTTATCCTTCTTAGGAAACGACAAATACAGTGCTTCATTCAACTCTACCAAATTGATCCTGACAGCTAAGAAAACCAGTATTACCGCAAGCGCTAAAACATTCAAAGCCAAAGCGACAAAAACAATCAGTGTAACCCTTAAAACAGTTAAAAACCCATATAACGGTAAAACCTACCTTAACAAAGGTAAGAAAATTACCCTTAAAATCAATGGTAAGACCTATACAGCAAAAACAAACGCTAAAGGTGTTGCTAAATTTACCATAAAATTAACTAAGAAAGGAAAATACGCTGCAACCATTAAATTCGCTGGTGACAAGACTTACAAGGCATCAAGCAAAAAAATTAAAGTAATAATTAAATAGTGGGATTAGTTTCTCACTAACTTTTTTTCTTTTTTGTAGCTCAACCTACATATAATACTTAAATTAACTTAATTAAAATAGTCTGATTAAAATAATTAATCAATGCTTATATTAAAATAATCTTATTTTTATAAACTATAATTTAATAAATCGTAAAAGTAATTTAATGATGGTTATTCGGGTAGCGGTTTTTCAAAAAAAGATAAGGCAAAAAGTTAGCCTATTCGGAAAAGCTAACTCTTTCAAATTTTTCGATTGTCTTAAGTGATTTGGTAGCATCCACTCCAATCTTGGTTGTTGTTCCGTCACTTTCAGCGACAGGGTCAAGTGATGATCCACGAACATTTGGAACAATCATGATGTCCCTATCACCTTTCACACGTGTGGATATTGCATATTCTACGTCTTCAGCATCAAATACATTAACGTCAGTATCTACAACAACGCAGTGCTTAAGTGAAGGGTGTGCAGACAATGCGGCCATAATTGCATTTTTACCGTCACCTTCAGTCTGTTTGTTAATGGAAACAACAGCATGCAACCAGCAGCAGCCGCCTTCAGTCAAAACAACATTTTCAACTGTAGGAACCGCATTTTTTACAGCCTTATATATTCTAGGCTCTTGTGGAAGGCCTTGCAGTAATTTATGTTCGAATCCGGCAGGAATGATTGCATGATAGCATGGATTGTCCTTTTTAATGTGCATTTTTTCCAGATTGATGATTGGCTGGTCACGGATAATGTCGTAAGTGTCAGTCAAATCAACAAAAGGACCTTCCGCAACGGTTTCAGTAACGGAAATCTTACCTTCAAGAATGATATCAGCTTGCGGAACTTCAAGCTCTCCGCATTTAATCAGTTCCAGTTCGCCATCCTTAAACGCATTTGCGACATCCATTTCGTTATAGTCAATTGGTATTGAAGTGGTACTTGCAAGCAATATTGCAGGGTCCATTCCAATTGCAATTGCAATCTGCAAATCTTCGCCCGCTTTTTGAGCATTCTGGAAGTAGGTATAAAGGTTTCTTGGCACAATCCTAATTACTAATCTTTTATTGTCAAGCACCATCATCCTATGGATTGAAGCATTTTGAATGCCTGTAATGGGGTCACGGGCAAATACAACTCCTGCAGTTATGTATGCTCCGCCGTCTCTTGTATAATGTGTTAAGATAGGGATTTTGTCCAAATCGATATCTTAAGAATCATATTCTGAGAAATCTGTGAATTTATCCACTTTCATTGGGTTTTCCATTGCGTCAATGATTTTTTCAGTAATTTCGGAAACTTCACAGTTGATTGACTTGGCAATCTTTTCTCTGGTATTGCAGATACCTGAAACAACGGGCATGTCAAACCCTTTCACGTTCTTTACAATAACGGTATCCTTAGGGTATTGCCTCAATGCTTTCGCCACTTCAAATTCATCTGAAAGTTCGTCAGTAATTTCAATAATGTTTTCATCGTTAATGTTCATGTTATCACTATAAATTGATTTTTTTATCTTTTAGTTTATCAAGAAGCTGTATAACATTCGGACTGTTAATGGAAAGGATTTCCGCAGCAATAACGGCCGCATTGTTTCCATTGTTTATTCCAACTGTAGCAACAGGAGCTCCCGGCGGCATACTAACCGTAGTCAACATATAATCATCACCATTTTCATTAGTACATGGAACACCAATTACTGGCCTGTCGGTAAGCCCTACAATTCCTCCAGTAACCTGTGATGAATTTGAACTAATTCCAATGAATATCTTTGCATTTTCCATGGATTTTACATAATTTGTGAATTTTTTTGTGGATCTGATAGGACACACGACCTTTATGTCATGTGAAATCTTGAGTCTTGACAATATTACCGCCACTTTCTTGGCGGTTACGACATCTGTCTGCCTTCCGACAATTATTGCAACTTCGGCATCCTTGTTCTTACAGCAGTCTTCGGCATTTTCATCGGCTTTGATTTCTTCAATATTTAGGTTTTTAATTCTCAAGAAATCATTTCTTAAAAATGGCCTGTCGATTTTCTCAACGATTTCTTCGTTGCTGTCAATCACCTTTTGAGCATATTCTTTTCTTAGCGCTATCACTTTTTGACGGACTTCCTCATCATGGACTCCAATGAATTGGGCAGCCAATATTGCAGCATTGTCCCCCCTATCGATTCCGACTGTGGAAATTGGGGAAGGATAAGGCATTTGAACGATTGATTGCAATGCATCTATTCCGCCAGTCTTCACATCAACCGGAACTCCGATAACCGGTCTTGGAGTATGAGCCGCAATGGCTCCAGGCAAATGCGCAGCGAGACCTGCAATTCCAATGAACACTTCAATTCCAGCGTCTGTACCTTGTCTGACTATTTCACGAACAAGGTCAGGAGTTCTGTGTGCTGATGCAATCTTTAAGCTGTATGGTATTTTTAATTTATCTAAAACGTCCATACTTTTCTCAGCAATAGCAATATCTGATCCACTTCCAAGAATAATCATTATTTTTGGCATCATTAAAAAATCCCTTCTAAATACAATTATTAAACATACAATATTTTATTGTATCTTATTAATAAACCTATTAATTTACAGATTTTTTCTAAAACTTATTAAATTTCATATTAACTATTTATATTAGATAATTTACAAAACTATTAATGTAAAAACTTTTAATGGGGAAATTTTGAGTGTATTGGTTTTTTGTAATCCTTGCCTTTTTGCTTGCGGGCATTAAAACCCAAAAGCCTAAAAAATATCAAAAGGTCTCAGTCATTATTCCTGCATACAATGAGGAAGAAACTGTTGCAAAGGTCGTTGAGGTAGTCAAAAAGGTGTCCTTTGTCGATGAAATCATTGTTGTAAATGACGGGTCAAGCGACAATACGGAAGCGGAAGCTACCAAAGCCGGAGCGCGGGTTATAACTCATGAAGTCAATAAGGGTAAGGGTGAAGCTTTAAATACTGGTTATAGGGAAGCCGAATGTGACATTATAGCATTCATTGATGCAGACATTTATAATTTAACATCTGCCAAGGTCGAAGCGATGATCAGGCCTATCCTGGAGGGAAAAACCGATATCACAAAAACAAAATTTTCACGTGCAAGCGGCCGTGTAACAGAACTGACAGCAAAACCGCTGCTTAACTTTTTCTTCCCGGAAATTTCATTTGAACAGCCTTTAAGCGGTCAGTTTGCAGCCAAAAAGGAAGTTTTGAAGAAAATTAATTTTGAAAGCGATTATGGTGTGGACGTAGGTATTGTCATTGATGCCGATGTGCTCGGAATTTCAATCATGGAAGTGGACATCGGCGCAATTGAGCATGACATGTCCCCACTTTCAGATTTGAATTTGATGGCTAATGAGGTTGTAAGAACAATCATCGGACGTGCTAACAAGTACGGAAGGGTTGTCATGATTGACGACATTGGTTATTATATCAGAATGTCAATTGTCGGTTTGTCTTTGGTTATTCTCGGATTGTTTACAATATTCTTTGTTAAATTCGTTCCTTTAGCTGTGGGAGTCATAATTTCCATTATTGGAATTGTATTGTCTATTTACTACATTGTTAAGGTAATCACAAAATCCATTGGCATGTTCAGAAAGACTCCAGGGCGAAATTTAGTCAAGTCATTCATCAAAATTCATTTTCCAATGATTATATCTATCATTGTCCTGCTTTTGATGATTTCAACATTCATTGGAGCGGCACACTTTGAGCATGGTGTTTTATCAATCGAACCGAATTCAAGGAATTTGATTATATATGCCGACAACTCTCCGAGAGACAGTGCCATTTCCGTCAGGGGTCCATACACTGTCGATGCCGCAATTGAAAATGAAAGCAATGAAATACGCATGCCCGCTGATGCAATGATGACTTTGGGCATAAAGGTCAATGATACGATTCAGTTTGACGAGGATGCCGTTTATGTGATAAATGATACAAGAGAAGGCGAATCAGACATTCTTAGACTGCCGATTGAAGTTAAAAAGATTTTGGATGTTGATAATGGTGAAGTCATTCAAAACAGCCGCTTAAAAGACATCTTTGAGGGGGCTTTAATGGTCCACAGTCAGGAAAACGACAACACTACAATTGTTGAGAAGTTCCTTATCACTTCAAGAGATAAGCATTCATCCACCTTTGAGGTATTGTTGGATAATAATTCCCTCATTAATTCATCAGGTATCTTTAAAAATAATGTTTCTTATGGCGTTTCAGTCAATGGAGATACTATAGGGTCATTCAATTATAAAACTAATCTGACTAAGACATTTAATTATGATGGCCATAAGGTAAAAATAGCGTTTACAGATACAAATTCAACTTCAATTAAATTGTTCACACGTGAAAATCAGGACAATTTCCTTAATATTCAATTTTAAAAATAGTAATAAAAATCTAAAGATTATTCTTTAGATTTGTTGTCATATGCTTTTACTGCTTCTTCAACATCGTCATAAAGGCCTAAAGCGGCTAATGCGCCAACCTTTCCTTGTTCGCCACTGACGGCAATCAAAGGAATGTTAAGTTCTTTTGCTACTGATTCTGCAGTTTCAACATCCATCATTCCAGTTTTTGTAGCCATAGCGTATTGCCTTAATTTTTCAGGAATGTCCAGGCCTTCCAAGATAGCTATTGCTGTTTTATCAGATAATGTGTCTCTTTTTAGAATTTCAATAACCCTGTTAATCAAATCCTCTTTTTTGGATTCTTCAACTGCAAATGTCAATGCGATGGATACGCAGTTTTGGGTTTTATGAGGATTGTGCGGATATAGCTGAACAATAATGTGGTCCAAATATTCATATCCTTCACCTGCAAGCTCAACACCCAAATTATGTGCCATGGTCCAGGTAGCTCCGGCATCTTTTGTATCGGTATCGTCAACGCCAATAACCACTTTTTCAAGTTTAGGTGTTACCACGGTTGCCTTACCGGCTTTTGAACCTCCTCCCACTTCAATAAGTTCAATGTATTTGACGCCTTCACCCATTCCTCTGCACATTCCGGCTCCAACACCGGCACCTGCAAGACCTGCATGGGTTACTTTGACCTCATCGCCATCGATGACGATTTCATCGATTCCTGCAGCGTTAAAGCTGGCCTTCAAATCGAGCGGAGCTGAACCTACGTGACATTTATAAACATGCTTGTTTCCATCACGGTAAGCTGAATCAATTAATTCTGAGTTGTTGCGGTATTGATTCAATAGCCAATGAGATCCTGAAATGCAGGGATGGTATTCGACAATTTCCACTTTGTCACCATCCACCATAGTCAATACTTTTTCATATGGTGCAATCCAAGGGTCTGTAAATTTTTCTCTTAATTCGTTAGGTTTTAAAATTTCCATCGAATCACTAAATTTCTTTTAATCTGTCGCACATTTTGATTGCTGCTTCGACAGCGCTTTTTGCGTTTTTAACACGTCTGTGAGCATCTAATCTGGTCATACCAGGACCGGTAATTCCGAGAGCTACTGGAGTATCGTATTCCAATGCCAAATCTGCAATTTTACGGGAAGCGTGCTGTGCTACAATTTGGTCGTGGTCTGTTGCACCTTCAATTACTGCACCTAAAGTGATAATTGCATCGTATTCCCCTTTTTGCAATAATTT
>JAEIGA010012296.1_pt1 | contig 12980 bp, 16 predicted proteins | sample 9270691 | NCBI WGS metagenome assembly JAEIGA01 (sample SAMN17057246, study PRJNA624740) | gut metagenome | biome: biome; isolation source: fecal sample | host: Bos grunniens | place: China: Xizang | collected 2019 | reverse complement strand
GTTAATTTTGGGAGAAACGGCAAAAATGAGATTTTTCATTTTTGAAATCCGAAAAAATTGAAAAGGGGTTGAAAAATGAACAGGAAGGACGAATTTCTCAGCCTGCTGAAATCTGGAAATCAGGACGAGCTGAAAGCCCGTCAGCTCATAGACGAGATTGTTTTTCTCGAAGAACAGATGGCCGAGCTGAAAAAATACCCGTTCATTGCAGTGAACCCGAAAAACCCTGCTCAGCAGAAACCGACTGCGGCAAGTCGGCAGTATAAGGAATTTTTGCAGCAGTATAATAATTCTCTTCGCCTGCTGCTGAGGATCACCGGCGATATTGGAGAGAGCGAGGAAGAGAGCCCGCTCAGAAAATGGATTGCGTCAAGGAAGGATGCAAAGCAAGATGATCTGGACACCAGATAATTGCAATCTGCTGAGGTACAAAGCAGAGATCGACTGCGGGAATATCCTTGTCGGGCAGGAATTGTACACGGAGCTTGAAAATCTTGTCGATGATCTGCTTCACAATGACGAATATTTCTATGATACTGCAGCAGCGCAACTGCGTATGGACTTCATGCAAGGCTGCATCCGTCTGACAAAATCCCCGTTCTACAATATGCCAATGGTGCTGATGCTCTGGCAGAAAGCGTTCATCGAGGTGCTGTACAGTTTCAAGATGGCGAGAGAATGGAGAGACAACAAGAAACTGATTGACAGATTCAAAAAGGCTCTGCTGCTGATTGCGAGAAAGAATACCAAATCCGAAACGTGTTCTGCTTTGGCAAATGCTGAGTTTATAGTCGGGCGCGAAGGCATGGATTTGGTGTGCAGCTCGAATGACGATGCACAAGCAAGTATTGTGTATGATGCCATTGACCTTATGCGTCAGCTTTATGATCCTAACAGTATCGACACGAAACGGAATCAGAGGTTTATTCTGAATCGCGCTACGAATACAAAAATATTCAAGTTGTCTGACCGGACTAGGAATAAGGAAGGGCGAAACATTGATTTTGCCATTCTGGACGAAAGTCACGAGATGCAGACCAATGTCATTGCGAAAAGTATTGAGCAATCTCAATCCTTGAAGGAAAACCCGAAATTCATAGAAATCACAACGGAGGGTTTTGTTGTGGATGGGTTTCTCGATGCTGAGTTGAGACTTGCAAGGGCGATTATCTCCGGCGAGGATGATTCTATTTCGGCAAGCCGATTCCTGCCGTGGCTTTACACGCAGGATTCCGAGCAAGAGATTTTCATGAATCCAAAGACATGGCAAAAGTCAAACCCGACTCTTGGAATTGTCAAGCGGTATGATTATCTCGAAGAACAAGTAGACCTTGCAAGGAAGTCAAAAGCAGATCGCATTTTCGTATTGAGCAAGGATTTCAATTTCAAACAGAATGGTGTGGAATCTTGGCTCAATGTCGAAGATTACGATTATCCGGCTTTGTATGATCTGGAAAAACTGCGCGGCAGCTTTTGTCTCGGTCATGTTGACCTTGCAGAGACAACAGACTTGTGCTGCTGCAAAGCTCTGGTTATGCTGCCGGATGATAGTACAAAATATATCTTGACTATGTACTTCATACCACAATCAAAGCTCGAACCTGAAAATGACGACCATAATGCCGGAGCGCATTACAAGGAATGGGCTCAGATGGGCTTTATAACTGTTTGTGAGGGCAACGACATTGATGTGTGTATGTGTGCAGATTGGTTTTATACCCTGCTCAAAAAGCACGGGATAAAGCTCTATAAATGCGGCTACGACCAGAGATTTGCGAGGGATTGGCTCAACCGTATGGACGAATACGGATGGTCCAAGCAATATGGTGACGTTGAAATTGTCATGCAGAATGCGCAGACATTGAACAATGCATTGCTGCTGGTCGAAGCTGATCTCAAAGCGCGTCTCATAAATTACAACGAGAATCCTGTTGACAGATGGTGCTTCTCGAATAGCTGTCTCAAAGTGAATGATCTGAGACAAGCGCTCTGCATTAAGACTGAGAACGCGAAGAAGATTGACGGCTCAGTAACACTGATTTCGCTGTACGAGATGTACCGGCGATATAGAAGTGATTTGCGCAAACTTGTTGGGGGTGATTCGTAACAATGGGGCTTTTCGATAAACTGTTTCGCAGACCGCCGAAGCAGCGTAAATTTGCGCCGAACTTTGACGGCTGGGTGCCGAATTTCGCCCAATTTGGCGACAATATCTATGCGTCTGATGTTGTCCAGCAAGCTCTGAAATGCATCGTAGACGAAATCAAAAAGCTGAATCCTACACACGTTCGATACAATGGTGCTGATTCAGTTACGGTAAAGTCAAGCACAATCAGGGATGTTCTGAGAGAACCGAATCCGATCATGACGCAAACGGAATTTCTCGAAAAAATCACATGGTTGCTGCTGCTGAATTACAATGCATTCATCATACCTGTTTTCCGCACTTGGATAGATGAAAACACAGGTGCAGAGCGGCGGTATTACGAAGCCCTTTATCCTATCAAGCCTATTCAGGTCGATTTCATCGAGGATGCAACCGGCAGGATGTTCTGCCACTTCTGGTTCATGAATGGGTATGACACAACAATCCCGTATGATGATGTAATTCATATCAGGCATAATTATTCTGTCAATATGTATATGGGCGGCGGCGTGGATGGGCAGCCGAATCATGACGCTATCCTGAAAACGCTCAACCTGAATGCCAAATTGCTGGATGGAGTTGCAAAGGCAATGAATGCCAGTTACGCTGTCAACGGTGTTGTGAAGTACAATACAATGTTGGATGATGGAAAGACAGAAGCTGCGCTCATAGAATTGGAGCGAAAGCTGCGGAACAATGAATCTGGATTTCTTCCGCTTGACTTGAAAGCCGATTTCACTCCACTTCCGCACAATTCTCAGCTTGTAGATGATAACACGCTGAAATTCATTGATGGGAAGATTTTGCGGCATTTCGGCGTTCCTCTGTGCATCCTGACAGGTGACTTCACAAAAGAACAATACGAAGCCTTCTATCAAAAGACGCTCGAACCGCTGGTCATTGCTTTTTCACAGGCATTTACAAAAAAGATGTTCACGGACAGAGAAAAGGCTTTCGGGAATCGCATCGACCTTTATCCGAAAGAATTGATCTTTCTTAGCGTAGGTCAAACGCTGGAAATGATAAAGGAGCTTTCACCGACCGGTGCGCTATTTGAGAATGAAAAGCGTCAGGCATTAGGCTTGCGCCCTCTGCCTGAACTGGAAGGCAAACGGTATATGTCGCTTAACTGGGTAAATGCTGACCGCGCAGAAGAATACCAGCTCGGCGGCATTGTGAATGGGGATATCTTAGACAAGGAGGACACGTAGAGATGGCTGTTACACTTCAAGGCTCTGCTGCGAATTATATGGGACTTTCAACTGACGAGAAACCGACTGACGCAGCGGTCAATTCTTTGTTTTTGGAGCTTGACACCAAAGATGAGTATTATTTTACCGGTGAGACATGGGAAAAGGTCGGAGGTGACGGAACGTGAAAAAGGAGCTTGAAAAGCGTTCATACAGCTTTGAAGTCCGCGCAGAATCCGGAGAGAATGGCAGCATCATTACCGGCAAGCCGATTGTATATGATTCTGTAACCGATATCGGATTTTTTGATGAAGTGATCGAGCGCGGCGCACTTGACAAAGCTGATCTGACAGACGTTCGTTTTCTGGTCAATCATGACCTGTCAAAGATTCCTCTTGCACGGTCGAGAAGAAATAACGCAAACAGCACCATGCAGATGATCGTTGACGATTCCGGACTGAATATTCGCGTAAAGCTGGATACTGAGAACAACGCAGAAGCGCGTTCACTTTATTCTGCTGTCGAACGTGGTGATATCTCCGGAATGTCCTTTATGTTTTCCATAAATTCTGAGGAATGGGAAAACCTTGAAAGCGATCACCCAACACGAAGAATCAAAGAAATTGGCTCAGTCGTTGAGGTCAGTGCGGTGACTTTTCCCGCATACGAATCAACTGAGATACAGGCGCGCGGCAAGGATGCATTGGACAATGCCCGTTCTGCTTTGGAGAAAGCAAAAGAACAGTCTCGTGCCAAGTCTGTGGAGACAGACGAGCTTCAAATCCTGAAAGAAAAAATCAAAATTCTAGGAGGTATCAATCATGCATAAGAAGTTTTTCGAGAAGCGCCTTGCAAAGCTGATCGCAAAGCGTGATTCCCTGACGCAGAAGGCTCTTGCGTCTCAGGACATTGAGGAAGTCCGCTCGATTCAGGCACAGCTTGCTGAGATCAACAGCGATATTGAAGATGTGCAGGAAGCTCTGGCGGCATATGATGAAGGCGAGACACCTTCTGAGAACCGCGCAAATGCTCCCACAAACGGTGCTCAGCATAATGCTGGGATTACTGCTTCGTTCAGCCAGAACGGTGTAGAGCGTGCCGCAAATGGCTCTGACGGCAATATCCTTGAATCTATGGAGTATCGCCGTGCATTCCAGCAGTATTTCCAGCGTGGCATTGCTATTCCTGAGGATATGCAGAAGCGGGTTGCTGCTGTTATGGCTGATATGCCGCACGAAATGCGTGCAGGTGATGCTATCAACACCTCAAACTCTGGTGCTGTGATCCCTGTCACAGTCATGCGTGAGGTTATCAGCACCGTGCGTAAGCGTTACGGTAATCTGTACAGCAAGGTCACGAAGCTGGCAGTCCAGGGCGCTGTCGATTTCCCGATTGGTGATCTCGAAGCGAATTTCAGTTGGATTACTGAGGACACCGTATCTCCGGAGAAGTCTGTCGGCAGCATTGCAACGATTTCCTTCAAGTATCATACTGCTGAAATCCGCATTGCTCAGACCTTCCTGTCTGCCATCCTGTCTATTGATGCATTCGAGAGCAAGGTCGCCGAAGTGATCGCGACTGCGTATCTCAAAGCTATGGACACCGGCATCGTTAAGGGCACGGGCAACGGTCAGATGCTTGGCATTCTGAATGATGTTCGTGTCACTGGTGCTGCTGGTCATACTATTGCTCTGACCGCTGCGGAAATTAACAACTGGACGGCATGGCGCAAGAAGTTCTTTGCAAAGCTGCCGCTTGGTTATCGTTCCTGCGAGTTCATTTTCAATCTCGGCACTGTCGATGCATATCTCGAAACTATGGCTGACGGCAATAACAATCCTATCTTCCGTCAGGCAACCGGTCTCGAAGTCAGCGATGGTGATGCTCTGAACCCTAACGGCAGATTCTTCGGGCGCAACATTTCTCTTGTCGAGCCTGATATCCTGCCGGACTTTGACACGGCATCCAGCAATGATGTGATCGGCATTTTCTGGCAGCCGGAAGAGTATGCAATCAACGAGAATTTCGGCTTCATGATGCGCCGCTATTTCGATGAAGATCGCAACAAGTGGATCAACAAAGCAATCACTGTTGTTGACGGCAAAGTGCTGAACCCGAACGGCATCTACCTGATTACGAAAGCGTGAGGGGGTGCATCGACATGACGAATGTTGAAGCACTGAAAGCTCTTTACGCTGCACTTGGTGGTGATCCTTCCGAAGTGGCAAATGCTGCCACTGTTGTGGATGTTCTCAACGCCATTGCAGCGCAGCTCGGAAGTGAATCCGTTGCAGCTACAAATGCGGATGCCATTGCAAACATTGCTGCTGTTGCAAGCAGTGCTGCTGCACCGCCTTTGCAGGATCGCACAATCACTCCGACTACAAGCAAACAGACTGTGAAAAAGACCGGTGATTCATATTATGGTCTTGGTACAGTCACCGTGAATGCTGTCACGGCTGCAATTGATGAAAACATCGTTGCAGGAAATATCAAATCCGGTGTTACGATTCTCGGTGTCACGGGTACGTATTCCGGTTAACTAAAAGGGAGGTAACAAACAATGCTGAATGTTGATCGTATCGTTCCGATTCAGAACGTTGATCTGATTACAATGTACGGTGTGACGCTCTGCGCTGCTGCTGCTGCCGCTTCCGGTACTGCACCGGAAAAGCTGGCGGCAACAAATCCTGCTGAGTTTTCCGTCACCACGAACAGCAAAACCTATCTTGCAGCAGAGCCGGTCAAGAATCTGAATTTCGGCTCGTCTATCACTGCAAGCACTATCTATTTTGTGCCGTCCTATGATTACGAGGGCTTCACAAAGGATTCTGCTACGCTGACCGTGTCTGGCGATGTTGTCGCAGATGGCACAACCCTGTACAGCGCAACACTGTCCACAAATACCCTGACCATTGCCAAAGTTGGTCTTTGATTTCTGAGGAAGGAGCGCCGCGAAATGACCACCGCAGAATTTCTTGTCAGCGTAAAAAACGCTTTAGGCATCGAAGGAACATATCAAGATAATACCTTGACTGAGTACATCAACGAAGTTGTGGAGTTTCTTGTCGATTCCGGTGTGCCGTCCGAAATGATAACTGCCGGTATTGTCTCTCGCGGCGTTTCTGATCTTTGGAGCTACGGGAGCAACAACGGCAAGCTGTCTGAGTATTTCATGCAGAGAGCTGCACAACTGGCGTTCAAGGCGGTGGCGAAAAATGGCTGACTATAAACCGTCATTTCCGTTTACTGCTGCAATCGAACTGCTGATACCTACATACACAAGCAGTAAAGGCGCTCAGGTCAAGTCGTTTCCTGACAGCGGCATCCGCCTGAATTGCTCTTTCAAGACCTATGGCGGCGAAGAAACAACGGTGAATGGTGCGTTCACTGTTCTCGATACTGCATCAATCGAGACTTGGTTCAGACCTGATATCACATCCGACTGCCGAATCAAATTGCTGTCAACAGGTCAGGTGTATGAAGTTATTGGAAAACCTGAAAACATCAACATGCGAAATCAATTCTGCAAATTCAAAGTCCGTGCTGTGGAGGGCGGTGCTTGAAATGGCAAAGCGTAACACATTGCGACTCGATACGTCAGGCTTTGAAGAATTGATCGTAAAGCTCGAAGCGTTAAACGGGAATGTCAAAGCTGCGGTTACAGACGCACTACTGCAAGCCGGTGAGACTGTCCGAGACGATACCGTTGACGCACTTGCAGACAAGTTTCTTCCTGCTGGGGGCAAATTCTCAACAGGCGAAACAAAACTGTCTGTCGTTGAACCGTCCGTCGAATGGTCTGGAACAACTGCCGTTGCGCCTGTTGGTTTTGACTATGGAGAGGACGGGGCAGGCGGGTATCTGATCTCAGGTACGCCAAGAATGCAGCCCGATGCAAGGCTTGAACAAATCTATACGCGCAAGAAGTATATGCGCAAATTGCAAGAGGATATGCAGGAAGTCATAGGCGACTACATCACGGATAAAATGGAGGGCTGAAAGATGGAAGATTCACTCATATCTATTCTGGAAACGCTCAAATATCCGGTTATCCGTCAAGGAAGTCTGCCACCAGATCAGGCATATCCTGCAACATTCATTACGTTCTGGAATCGCACGGAAGATGGTCAGTCGTTCTATGACAACGAGACTGCTTCTGTTGTGTATCTTTTCGACGTGAATGTTTATTCAACAAGTCCAGATACCGCGTACAGCGTTCTGGAAAGCGCACGAACGGCTTTGAAGGCTGCCGGATGGATTATAACAGAGCGCGGGTACGATGCCCGCAGCGATGAAATAACGCACATCGGGCGAGGTCTCAGGACCGTATATCTCGAATATCCAAAAATTTATTGAAGGAGGTATTCAAAAGATGGCTCAGCAGGTTTTTGAATTTCGCGGCGTAGACAATCTGTATGTTGCAGAGGTCACGCAGGACGACGCAAACGGATATGTTTGCGGCACTCCGATTCATCTTGCGCCGGTCGCTGAGATCGGCAAAACTACTGACAGCGCATCCGAAGCACATTACTATGACAACAAGGCTATGATCGTAATCAATTCTGAGTCCGCAGACACCATCACTATCACGATGGCTCCGCCGGAACTGCAGAAGCTGGCTATGATCATCGGAAAGAGCTTTGATGCCAATACCGGAATGATGGTTGACAGCCCGCGTCAGAACAAGTATTTTGCCATCATGTACCGCACGAAAGGCACTGACGGTCAGTACCGTTATGTCAGCCGTCTCAAAGGTCAGTTCACTATTCCCGAAGAGACTTCTGCAACCGAGAATGATGGTACAGATGCAAACAACACTTCTGTCACATTTACCGGCATCTACACTGAGTATGAGTTTACAAAGGGTATGTTCAACGGCACATCGTGGGAGAAGTCCGGAGCAAAGGGCATCGTTGTTGACACCCGTTACGGGCTTGCAAATGTCTCAGACTTTTTCTCTGCTGTACAGACTCCGGACACAATTTCTGGCGGAACTGTCACAGGCATTGCTGTTGTCCCGTCTACCGCTTCGCTTGCTGTTGGTGATACAATCCAGCTTGACGCTGTTCTGTATCCTTCCGGCACGGCTGGCACTGTTACATGGAGTTCTTCCAATGACTCGTATGCAAGCGTAACATCTTCTGGTCTTGTCGAGGGCGAAGGTGTTGGCACAGCTACTATCACAGCGACTTGCAACGGCAAGTCTGATACTTGCACCGTATCGGTGAGCGCTGCACCGTAAAGAAAGATGAAGCGGCGGCACTATACCCCATGCCGCCGCTTTTTCAAAATATGAAGGAGGATTCAAGAAGATGGCAACACTCAAACTCAATGTATATGCTGCTGATGATAAGAACAAGGTCGAAAAGACCTATACGGCAGAATCGTATGATCTGATGCTCGGCACGGTCGAAGATATTATGCAGCTCATTGACGTTGACAAGATGGTCGATAACAAGGCAATCACCGCTATGGTGGTGAAGGGCTACAGCAAGGTCAAGCCCTTTATCAAGGACGTTTTTGAGGGCGTGACCGATGAAGAGCTGAATCGTGTCAAGGTCAAAGAACTGATACCGACATTCATTGATATCTGCAAATCAATTCTCGAAGATATGGATATTCTGAAATCGGGAAATTGAACGAGGGCGTGGAAGATAGCACGCCCATATACGATTTACTTTTTGAGATGCAAATGAACCTTTGCGACCGTTTCACTTCTATGTCACCGCTGACTCTGAGGAAGGAACGGGCGCGAGAAGTGTTCATTATGATCTCACGTTATAACCGGTATTCCAAGAAGCACAGGAGCAAGAAAAGCAATGTCATTCGCAAGCCTGCCGGGGACAACTGGTTCTGATTCTGGTCAAGTGAGGTGGTATTCATGGCGAACGAAACAACGACCAAATTCAAAGTCGATATATCTGACCTGAAAAAGAATATTCAGGAAGCAAACCGGCAGATTCGGCTTGCAAATGCAGAGTTCAAAGCTGCTTCTGCTGGTATGCAGAACTGGTCGAAATCTGCGGACGGTCTGTCTGCAAAAATTTCTCAGTCCGAAAAGGTCTTGAAAGCTCAAAAGTCGATTCTTTCTGACTATGAAAAACAGCTTGTATTGATCGAGGTTCAGTACGGAAAAGGATCAAAAGAAGCAGACGAAATGCGCATTAAGATTGAGAACCAGCGCGCTGCCGTTGCAAAGACTGAGAAATCTATTTCGGATTATCAGGCAAAACTTGCTGCACTGGAATCTGAGCAAAGAAAGACCGAAACAGCAACATCAAAGCTGACTGATACCATCGACAAGCAACAGAAAGAGCTTGACGAACTGAAAGACCGTTACAAGTCTGTTGTCCTTGAACAGGGGAAAAGCTCAGCAGAAGCAAAAGAGCTTGCGAAGCAGATAGATGATCTGTCGGGGGAGCTGAAAACCAATCAGGAAAAGCTCAAAGCTGCTAACGACGCCGCAGATGATCTGGACAACACGCTGGATGATCTGGGAGAAACAACAGAAGAAACAAGCGGCGGGTTTACCATTCTCAAAGGTGCTATTGCTGATCTTGTTGCAAAGGGGATTGAAAAGGCGATCGGTGCGATCAAAGATTTTGCAAAGGCTTCAATTGAAGCCGGTCAAAACTTTGAGAAATCCATGTCGAACGTGCAAGCTCTGAGCGGTGCAACCGGTGACGAGCTTGAAATGCTGAAAGAAACTGCGAAAGAGTATGGCTCGACAACTCAATTCAGCGCAACCGAAGCTGCTGACGCTCTCGGATACATGGCACTTGCTGGATGGGATGCAAACCAAAGTGCAGAAGCGCTTGGCGGCGTCCTGAATTTGGCGGCATCTTCTGGGATGGAGCTTGCGGCGGCATCTGATATGGTGACCGACTACATGTCAGCGTTCAGCCTGTCTGCTGATAAGTCAGCGTATTTTGCTGACCTTCTGGCATATGCACAATCCCACGCAAACACTACTGCACAAGGGCTTGGCGAAGCATTCAAAAACTGTGCGGCAAACATGAATGCTGCCGGTCAGGATGTGGAAACAACAACGGCTCTGCTTTCAATGCTTGCGAATCAGGGCTTGAAGGGATCGCAAGCCGGAACTGCATTAGCTGCTGTCATGCGTGATCTGTCGAAGAATATGGAATCGACCGGATATTCGACAAAGAGTTTCACGCAGACTGCTGCGAATCTGAGTCTCGGACTCAAAGGGGATTTGTCAAAGGCTTTCAGCAAGATTGGTGTATCTTCTGAGGATTTCACCGAAGCTCTGAAACTGAGCGGCGGTCATGTTGACAGCCTGCTTAAAAATCTACAAGGCTTCGCTGATGAAGGGGAGGACGTAAACAAGGTTTTCTCCGAGCTTGGATTGTCTCAAAATGATCTTGGAAAGATCATGACAAGCATCACCGCAAATATGCGGAATTTCAAAATCACTGTTGGCGAAACTGAGGTTGCCGTCACTGATATGGACGGTAATTTCAGAGACATGACAGACATTCTGTTGGAAGTTGAAAAAGCAACAGAAGGAATGGGCGAAGCCGAAAAGTCAATGGCACTTTCATCAACCTTTACTGCTGATTCAATCAAAGGTCTGAACATGATTCTCAACAGCGGTGTGCAGTCTGCCGCTGATTTCGAGGAAGAATTGCGGAAGTCAACCGGCTCTGCTGAGGACATGGCGAAGGTCATGAACGACAACTTGGCAGGAGATATGACCGCACTCGGCTCAAAGATTGAGGGCGTACAAATTGCCCTTTATGAGAGACTCGAACCGGCTCTGCGAAAAGGTGCTGAATATGTTTCTCAGTTTGTGGATGCTGTTGCAGAAAAGCTGCCGGAGATCGTTGACAAATTCGAGGATTTGGCATCGAAAGCCGTTCCTGTTATCAAATCCATTTTCGGATGGTTTGTAGATAACAAAGACGTTATTATTGCTGCGATTGTCGGCATCGGATCTGCGATGGTCGCATGGAATGTTGCGACCGTTGTAACAAACATCGTGAAGCTGGTCAAGGCAATAAAAACGATGGGGGCTGCTTCTGCTTTTGCTGCTGCAAAGCAATGGATTCTCAATACGGCTATGATGGCGAACCCTATAGGGGCTATTGTTACGGCAATCGCTGCCCTTGTCGGTGCGTTCATTTATCTCTGGAATACTTCCGAAGATTTCCGTAATTTTTGGATCGGGCTTTGGGATAGCATTCAGGAAGTCGCGGGGAAAGTTGTTGAAGCTGTTGCGGATTTCTTTGTCGGTCTCTGGGATGGCATCAAATCTGCATGGAGTGCTGTCACCGGCTTTTTCTCCGGTATCTGGGAATCAATCCAAGAATCCGCATCGAATCTTGTGGAGAAAGTCGCAGGCTTTTTCAAGTCTGTTGCAGACTTCATCAAAAAGGTTTTCGAGCCTGTTGTGAACTTCTACAAGTCGGCATTCAATATCATTAAGGAACTTGCAACCGGATGCTGGAACGCAATCAAAAAGGTTTGGGAGATCGTTTCAAAGTGGTTTGACGATAACGTCATAAAGCCCGTATCGGCGTTTTTCAGCGGTCTTTGGGATGGCGTTAAGAATGCTGCATCAACTGCGTGGAATGCGGTCAAAACGGTTTGGGCGGTTGTCTCCGGATGGTTCAAAGAAAAGATTATCTCACCAATTTCAAACTTTTTCTCCGGAATGTGGGACGGGCTGAAAAATGGTGCAAAGGCAGCATGGGAAGGTATCAAGAGCGTATTCGGCACGATTGCTGATTGGTTCAAAGATAAATTTTCCAAAGCGTGGCAGGCTGTCAAGGATGTTTTCAGCACTGGCGGCAAGGTCTTTGATGGTATCAAGGACGGAATTGTTTCGGCGTTCAAAACGGTTGTGAATGCGATCATACGCGGTATTAACAAAGTGATTGCTATTCCATTCAACGCGATCAATGGCGTTCTGGAAAAGATTCAAGGCGTTAGCATTGCCGGTTACAAACCGTTTGAAAATCTGATTTCTCGCTTGCCTGTTCCGGAGATTCCAGAGCTTGAACGTGGCGGCGTTCTGAAACGTGGTCAGGTTGGATTGCTGGAAGGTAACGGCGCAGAAGCAGTCGTCCCGCTTGAAAACAATGCGAAGTGGATTCGTGCAACCGCAAATGATCTGAGAAAAGCACTCGTTTCTGAGGGCATTATCGGCTCTTCTGGCGGTTCTCAGTCCATTACAAATAACTATAGCTTCAACCAGACAAACAACTCACCGAAGGCTCTCAGCCGTCTGGAAATCTACCGGCAGACGAAGAATCTGTTTGCAATGCAGGGGGTGTGAACTTGTATTCGATCATCGTAGAAAACGAATCCGGAATGTGGGTTCAACTGACCGGCAACAGAAACTATGATCTTTTATCCGTGACCGGTGCAAATCCCCCTTCTGCAAATATCAATACTTCAACAGTTGTTGGTATGGATGGCACGCTATTCAATAGCGCACGAGTCAATCAGCGCAATATTGTGCTGACTCTTGCCATCCATTACCCAATTGAAAGCAATCGTCAGGTGCTTTATGATCTGTTCAAAATTAAGGGCATCGTAAAGGTAAAGTACAAAACTGATTTTCGAGACGTATATATTTCTGGATATGTCGAAAGCATTGAGGTCAATGCATGGTC
>JAEIGA010012295.1_pt1 | contig 12980 bp, 8 predicted proteins | sample 9270691 | NCBI WGS metagenome assembly JAEIGA01 (sample SAMN17057246, study PRJNA624740) | gut metagenome | biome: biome; isolation source: fecal sample | host: Bos grunniens | place: China: Xizang | collected 2019 | reverse complement strand
GAAGGCGTCTTGCACTTAAGACATAACCTTCTTTTTTATTTCTCGCTTCCCACAGCGTTTTATGAACATCTAGATAATTAGTTAATCTGAAAATGCAATCATCTAGTTGAGCAAAATATATATTTTTATCAAAGTATGCTTTAAGCATCACATTGACTTGTAATAAAATTTTTAAAAGCTTTATACTTCCTAAAATTTCATTACTAACTAAATCATCAGTCGGCTTAATGCGTTTTTCAATCGCATCAAATTCCAACTCTAATGCATATGCCTCATCTTCTGTTAAAAGACTATATGGCATTTTATTTAAAAAGAACGTTAATTTATCTAACTCGTTGATAGCTCCTTCCGCATGTAATATCGGATAGAATAATTTACTACCATAAGAACGATACGCTCCTTCTAACCTTGTGTAAGTTGATAAATCTAAGATTGCAGTTGCATTTACGCTTCCGACAATCTTTTCTAAATATTCTTTAATCAAATACTCAGGACTTCTATCAATATTCCAACTACACATAGCTCCATATATAAATCCCGGATAACTATATGGTAAATATTGTAAGTGTCCTAAATCTCCCCAATCGGTTAACAACATTCCTTCACCCTGATACTCTTTAGTGTATCTACAAGCATTTCTAATAGTTGTTGTCATCTCTAAATATCTTGAAGTAATAACTCCCCAAGTTGATGTTGCAGGAGCAGTCATGAATTTAACTCCAAGCTCATGAAGCATCTTTAAATTTTCGTGATATGGATAATCTACATTGTATCCCCAATCAATAAAAATTGTATCTTTAGGAAGTCTCTTTATTGCTTCAGGATGTTTAAGTAAAACATCTCCCCAAATCATTGGTGTTTTATTGTATTTTCTAACGTGTTTGTCAAGTTCTAAGTAATAATCAACAAACGCATTACCAATACCTACTTTTTCACAATATGCTTTGCTTTTGCCATGACCTAATTCAAATGGTTCATCAAAATTCATATTGAAATAATTAGATTTTGAAAGTGGTAGTAATTCATCATATAAACTTTTAACAAGTTCAATACTTTTAGGATTTGTAACATCAAGAGTTGATGATGTACGTTTGCTTCCCCACATTTCAAATAACGTTTCTACTTCTGCTAGATCTTTAAACTCTTCTTCTTTTAACCAATCTTGCATATGACCAAAACCGTTTTCATTTGGGACTAAATCAATAAAGTATTCTTCCGCAAATTTCTCGATTTCTTGATACTCGGCCATTGTTAAATAATTATTATCTTTTAAAACCTGAGGATATTTCTTAGTTTCAAAAGAGAAACCTTCGATGTATAATTCTAAGTGATTATATTTTAACTCGGCTAGTAGTTTAATAGTGTTTTTAATCGTTTCTATATTTGGAACTTTTGCTCTACTTATATCAAGCATAACTCCTCTGATTTTTAAATCAGGAGCATCTTCAATATCAACAAATGGTATTTTATAATCATTTGTGATAAGTTGTTTTAAGGTCATAAACGAATAAAAAGCTCCCGCCTCTGTTGTTGAACTAATCGTAATTCCTTGTTCATCAACTAGAATTTGGTAAGCTTCTTTATTGTCTAAAATATTTTTTTGAAGAATACTTATACAAATCTTGTCATCAGTTGGTAATTCACAAGTTAGTTCATTTAATCTGTCTGTTAATCTAATGCTGTTACTGAAGTCATTTTTCAAAATTTCGAGGTTTTTTCCGATTTTCAAAAAACCAGGAAGTGTTTTGATTTTCTTCAATATAGGAACCACTTGCATAAAACCACTCCTTAGAAAACGTTTTTTCTCTATATGTAGTCTTATTATACCAAAGAAAACGTTTTTCCGCAAGTAATATACCAAAGAAAATAACAAAAAGGAAAAATGGTTATGAATATTCATAACCATTTATTTTTTATTTGTTCCAAAATCTTTTCTTAATTGTCTCAAGCCCAGCATCTTTTACGTCATTTTGACCTGGAATTAAGTCTTTATAAGTGAAGAAAATTGTCCCCGCAATATTATCAAATTGACAATTGAAACGTAATTGATTATCCATTTCTAATGGGTTAGCCCATACTTCATTAGAACCCATTTGGTATAATCCTTGACCAATATATAGTGTTGTTCCAGTCTTTTTAGAAATATTTGCCCACCAAGCTGTTAAATCATGATAGTTAACATCTTTTCTTTCAAATGGGAAATACATTTGAGGAACTACATAATCGATCCATCCTTCTTTCATCCATAAGTATACATCACTGTATAATGTTGAATAACATTCACATACTCCAGTTGCATGGAATGAACCTTCACTCCATCCATCTTCTTGTAAAGCTATATTTGTACGATAGATTCCAAATGGACTGATTCCAAATGAAACTTTCTTTCCTGTTTTGCTAAACGATTTTTTCAACCCTTCATGAATGCTCTTAATCATCTTATTTACATTTTCTCTACGCCAATCATCAAATGATAATTCAGGGTTGTTTGAAAGCGCTGCTTGATAATCTTCTTCTTCTAATTCACGAGGAATTTTAGAATAAGGATAGAAATAGTCATCAATATGAACACCAGTTACATCATAATTATCTACTACTTCCATAATAGTATCAGTAACAAATTTAATTACTTTTTCAGATGCAGGTTTTAGGATAACTTTATTAACACCATCAATGATTGTATCATTAGGATTTAATCTTGCAAAGTTAGTTTCAGATAAAGTATTTAAATACTCTTCTTTAGTCATTTCAAGTTTATCTAATCCTGTCATACTTACACGATAAGGATTCATCCAAGCATGAACTTCAATATTATATTTTTTAGCCTCATCAATAACAAATTGTAATACATCAAACCCAGGATCTTTACCTTCAGTACCTGTAATAAATCTACTCCATGGATTTAATTTAGATTTGTAGTAAGCATCATTTGTAGGACGTACTTGGAAAATAATTAAGTTCATATTATATGAAGCAATATTTTCCACCATCTTAACTAAATATTCTTTGTAAGATTCAACATCTTTCATAACTGGTGTATCAATATTTACAACATTTGATACCCATACACCACGAACAGCTTTTTCATTATAAACATATTCTGGTAATTCAACTATTTCTTTATCACCATAGTAATAAACATATTCTTCTTGATTAAATTTTTTTAACTTTTCCATATTATTTTTCCTTCTTCCAAATTAAAATACTTATACTCATAAGTGATATTATACTAATCAATACCACACTTAAATCTTTTTTACATCCTGAATCATCTACCGGTTCATCAGGTATAATCGGTTCTGATGGTTCATCAGGAACACTTGGTTCATCTGGCACATCTGGTTCTGATGGTTTTTCTGGTTCTTTTTCATATACATAGAAATAATCAGTTATAATTTCTGATTCTTTATCTCCATCTGTTACAACAAATTTTAAGCGTCCTTGTTGTTCATCTGATATTGAGAAAGCTTCCCAACTAATTTGGTATTCACCTTCTGATACTTCTTGTAATTTTTCACTATTTCTGAAATTTTCACCATCAATTGCGTGGTACATAGTCACAACTATTTCACCATTTCCATCATCTGTTACCTTGATGCTGATATTAACTTTTTCTTCTAATAAGTAATATTCTTTTGTTTCAAAATTATTAAAACTAATTGTTGGGGCTTGATTTTCAACCGCATCTTTTGTTGAGATAGTTGATGTTTTTTCTACCACTTCATTATTTAAATTTAATGTTTTCAATACATATATTTTATCAGTTTTTTCTTTTGTTTCAAATGAGTGTTTACCATTACCAGTTGTTTGTTTAAATACTTCAACTAGATGGTGTCTATCAAATACTTGTTCTTCTCCTTCATCAAAAGCGTATAGCGCATAACCTTTTGCTTTTGATGTTTCTGTAACAGTTATATTATATTTATCAGTATATTCAATACATTTAATTGTTCCAGTCTCATTTCCTGGATCGCTAACTTTATGAATTACAGGCGTAACCGCATCTTTTGAGTAATATGCTTTAACAAATGCCAAGGCATTATCTGATGCACTTACAAATGATTGATATGAGAAGAATACGTAACCCGATACATTTTCTTTTACAACTTCATTAGCTCTACACCATTTCATTTGATTATAGATTTCCAGTTGTTCAAATTTTTTATCAACAGTATTATACAGAGCTGTTCCGATATATAATTTAACATCTGTTTTACTTACTATCTCAGCCCACCATTCAGTAACTTCTTCATAGTTACCATCTCCTAGACTTGAATAAACTTGAGGTAAGATGTAATCAATCCATTCTTCTTCTACCCATTTTTTAGTATCAGCATATAAATCCAAATATGAAGAATAGCTACCACATGCGACATCCATACCGCCTTCCATACCGCGGCTGTCTTTACATGTTTCTTTTCCTGGTGCCCAAACTCCAGCTGGACTAATACCAAAAGCAACTTTCTTATTTTGTTCTTCATTTACTTTTTCAACTATTTCACTTACTTGGTAAACCATTCGATCCACGTTATCTCTACGCCAATCTTCAATTCCTAATTTACCACCTTTTGTTCTATATTCAGAATATAATTTAGTTTCTGAAAATTTTTCAAATCCACCAGATGTATAGAAATAATCATCATAGTGAATTCCATCTACATCATAATTAGAAATAATCTCTTCTACTGTATTAACAATATGATCAATTACACGTTGGCTAGCAGGATTTAATATTAAGATATGACTATCTCCATTAATACCAACCATAACATCTTCATACATTTCTTCAAGATTTTCAAAATTAAATAAAGGATTATTAACAGTTTGTTTCATTTGATTTGCTAAGTTTTTAGCATAATCATATTTAGCTTTGTTTAATTCATCTTCAGTAGATGTCGCTATTTTAACATCACTACCTGTTAATGTTCCAATACGATATGGATTTAACCAAGCATGAAATTCAATTCCTCTTGCATGGCATTCTTTAACCATCCATTCAAGTGGATCCCATCCTGGATCTTTACCATATCCTAAAATATATGATGACCAAGCATTATATTCAGATGGATAAAATGCATCATTATTAGGACGAACTTGAAAGAAAATAGCATTTAAATTATTTTCTTCAACTTTATCTAAAATATTTAAGAAATAAGTCTTCCATTTTAAAATATCTTTTTCTGTTGTCGTACCTTGTTTTTGTCTAAAGTCTAAATTACCAACAGTAGATACCCAAACTCCACGCATTCCTATTGTATTTTCTAATTCTTCATCATTAGTTTGTGCCTTTGATGATGGAGAAAAAGGAATAAGCATCATACTACAAATTAGTAAGCAACATAATAATATCTTTTTCATAATTACTCCTAGTTAATTCTTTCTTTTAATTTTAAGTAATTTTTAAAGCAAATTTTTTCTATATCTTCTTCTGTATATCCTCTTAATCTTAATTCATCAATAATCTTTGGTGCATCCGCATGACTTTGTAAATCATCTAAATTACTGTTATTAAAATCACTTAAGAAATTCATCATATCAAGACCTAACATAATATTATCAATACTCATAATTTCTTTAATATAATCTATTTGATCAACTAGACCTTTAATATTTTGTTTTTCTTTATCTTTTGAAACAAAGTTTCTAGCCGCAACAATTCCAATTAATCCTCCAGCTTCTTTTAAAGCCTTTAGTTGATCATCTTTTAAGTTTCTTGGATGATCTGATAGGGCATATGCATTTGAATGTGAAGCAATTAATATTTGTGGTTTTTCTGCTAAAACATCATAAAAGCTTTTTTCGTTTAAATGTGAAACATCAATAATCATTTTATGTTCATTCATGTATTGAATAAATTTTTTACCAAGTGGTGTTAATCCATGTTCTGGATTACCTTTAACCCCAGTCGCAAGATGATTAGCCTCATTCCATGTTAACATCGCATGTCGAACACCCATTTTATATAATTCATCAAACATATCTAATGTAGGTACATTTCTTAGTCCTTCTAGTCCATATATAACATCATATTTGTCTTTGTATGGTTCGAAGGCTTTTAATGCTTTAGGGTATGCATCCATCATATCAAAATCACATGATGAATATACAACCCAAATACCACCTACTATATTACCTTTTTCTAAATCATCTAAATGATATTCTTTGAATGGGTCAACTACTCCTTCATTTAGTCTTGTATATAAATTATCTAAAATATCACTATGTGAGTCATAAATTTTCATAAGTTCACCTCGTATATATTATATCATATTTTTATATTTTTTCAAAATATGATACTCAATTTAATATGCATTTTTTATATAAAAAAACTCTAAACGAAATTCGTTTAGAGCTTTGTTTTATTATTTACGTTTTCTAATTAGTACAAGTAAACTACTTAATGAAATTAAGCTGATGATTACCATACTAACATCTTTTTTACATCCTGAGTCTTTATCACTAGGATTTGGATCAGATGGTTCAACAGGAGTGTGTCCAGCACATTTATCAGCTGCTGTTCCATCACAATCTTTTGATGTACATTTACCACATGTTGGGCATGCTGTATGTTCGTGTTTTGGAAGATCTGGATCTTCTTTTCCTTCTTCCGCAATTTTAATTGAATTAGAATAGCAAATAGTAGTTACATCTCCGTCTGTGATTTCTACTTTAATAACACAGTCATCACCTTCTAAGTATGCTTCCCACTCTACATTGATTCCGTTTTCTGCATAATCAATTCTATCAACATTGTAATATCTACCATCTTGTCCTGTTACAGAAACTTTAATAGTATATGTTAATTTGTCTAATTCATCATCGCTACTATAAGGAATAAATGCTTTTACTTTTGAATATAGTTTAGCATCTTTACCATCATTGAACACAACTTCTACATCTTTAGGTGCACTATTTGGTGTTTTTTCACCTGTAACTTTAGTTGCAGATGTTGATAAATGGTTAAGTGTTGATACTGCACGTAAATAGTAATCATAATTTGCGTCATATTCATTAATTTTGAAAATAGCTGTTCCACCATTACCATATGGTTCATATAATATATCTACTCTATTTGCTACATCAAATGATACAGGAGCACCTTTTTCTACTTTGTATAAAGCATATCCTTTTGCGTTTTGCACTTTATCAAAACTTACTCTAATAGTACCATCATTGTTTTCAATTAATTTAGTATTACTTACTTTCGCATCACCAATATTGTTTTCGCCACGTGGTAAACTAAATACTGGGTTTTTCCATAAACTTTGAAGTAATAACATACCTGTTCTAGTATTACTCTTCTTTTGATTAGCAAGTGTTGTATAGTCATAAAAAGCAGACCCTTTAATACAATCAAACATTTGATTGAATTTTAATTGCCAAGTAATTTCTTGTGCTTTTTTGAATCTTACATCTGAACCATCATATAGGTAGATACCATGAGCAACATACATTTTAATTGGTTTAAGTCCATCTGCTTCACGTTTTAAGTTTACTTTATCAACTACATCTGCCCACCATGTAACAATATCTGCATATGGAACTTCACGGTTTTCAAAGTCATAATAAACTTGAGGAGCAATCCAGTCTACCCAACCTTCTTCTACCCATTTTTTAGTATCTGCAAATAATGCCCAGTTAGAAGCATATGCATAACATGTATTAAGTGATCCTTCAGGAGATGCATTATCAGCACCATCTGGACATACTTCTGTACTTGATTGCCAAACAGCTGCAGGTTTTGAACCATACTCAACATGTTTACCATATTTAGCATTATGTTCATCAATCATAGCACGGATATTTTTCATTAAGTTATTGATACTTTCACGGCGGAAGTTACCTAAACTTAATCCTGCACGCATATCATATTTTTCTGGATTTTTCTTATAATCTTCATAAGTAGGTAAGTCATTTAAAGTATTTTCACCTGTTAAATCTTTATTATAAGTTTCTCCTCCAGCAAAGTTTGTATTAGAAACTTCAGAGTGTGATCCACCTGATAAATAGAAATAATCATCAAAGTGTAATCCATCTACATCATAATTTTCAACAATTTCTTTTAATGTATCAACAATATGTTTTTGAACTCCTAAGTCACCTGGATTTAGGATTAATTTACAATCTTCTGAACCCATAACAACTGCTTCTGGATGAAGTTTTGCGTAGTTACCATCTGCAAGTGTTGCGATGGCAGATTTTTTGCGTCCTACAAGTTCAGTATTACTATATCTTTTAGCATCTTCTCCAGACCCTAAAATTGAACTTTGAGTAACACGGAACGCATTCATCCAACATTGGAATTCCATTCCACGTTTATGTGTTTCTTCAACCATCCATTCTAGTGGATCCCATCCTGGGTCTACACCAGCACCAACTAAGAATTGGCTCCATGGATTAATTTCTGATTTATAAAAAGCATCATTTGTAGGACGAACTTGGAAGAATACTGTATTAATATTATATGATTCTAATGTATCAAGTAATGTTAAATATTGTTTTTTGTATCCTTCTATGGCTGATTCACTTGTACCATTTTGTTTTTTGAAATCCATATTAAATACAGTTGCAACCCACGCTCCACGCATTTCTGCTTCTTTTGTTTCGTATTTGGCTGGGATTTTAACTTTTGTTTTGTTGTCGTTGTAATAATATTCTAATTCTGTATATTCTTCATCTTCTTCTGCAGAAATAACTGGGTTAGCAAAGAATGTGAATATACATAAAGATAATAAAAATACACTTAATAATTTAACTATTTTTTTCATTTTAAAAAGAGTCCTTTCTTAAAATACGTTTGTATTCATGCATAGCAAATGCTTCGGCGTACATTGTCTTATTTAATGCACCACGGCATCTCGCTAGCGATGTGTAATAATCATAATATTTAAAATCTTTACTATTCATAACAAACCATTGTGTTTTTAATGCTTCACACCAAAGATCATATCCTTTAGTAAAGTCTACATAAAATGATGGTCTGAAATCCATATCATCTTCCCAATTTTCACAGAAGTAAACAGGTGCATAATGACGTGCTCCTTCTATTTTGTCACATTCTACCACACTTGCTAGAAACTGTGCATCAGGCACAATTAAGTGAGTATTGTTGTGATCTTTATGCATTGAAGAATGCCAGTGAGTAAGAATTACATCAGGTTTAACTTTACGAATAATATTCGCAACTTGATATCTTACTTCTTCATTATTTGGTAATTCCCCATCAGCATACTCTAATACAAATGATTCTCCATTTACCATTTTAGCAAAAGCACTAGCTTCAGCTACTTTTTGTTTACGATATTCTTGGACACTTAAATGTGGTGGATTACCACGTTCTCCTGCTGTTAACGCAAGTGTGTAATTTTTCCCTCCATCAACTGCATTAGCGGCCATTACTCCACCAGCAGTTAATTCAGCATCACCAATATGTCCGCCTATTGCAAGAATTGTTTTTGCCATATATATTACTCCTATTCAAATTCATCTAGATGCGCCATAATGTAGTTTGCAATTCTTGCTCTTGCATCTATATGTTTTATATTTTTTCTAGTTGGATGTACACGATTAGTTAACATACTAAATCCTACTTGATTCTTTCGATCAATCCATACATTAGTTCCAGTAAAACCAGTATGTAAAATTGTATCATCATAGCTTGTTAAATCTCCCGCTGAAGAACATTGGCTATTTACAATCCAACCGATTCCTCGTCTATCATAATGATTTACTAAATCATGTTTTGTTGATACTTGAGGAACAAATAATCTATCAATAGTTACATCTGAAAAAACTTTTTTACCATTATATGTACCTTTATTTAAAATCATTTGAATAAAGTGTGACATATCTTTAACAGTTGAGAACACACCCGCATGTCCTGCAACTCCTCCCATTGCGTAGGCAGTTTCATCGTGAACATCTCCTCTTACAAGTCCACGATATGTTTCATCATCTCTAATTTCAGTTGGAGCACATCTTATTTTATCTACCGGCTTATAACATGTATCTACCATTTCTAATGGTTCAAATAAAATCTTTTTGGCATATTCATTAAGTGGCATACCACTTAATAATTCAACAATTTCACCAAGCATAATGTAATTTAAATCTGAATAAGAAATTTTTGTTCCTGTTTCATGATTTAACTCATAACTATATAAGCGATCCAATGTTTCTTCTTTATCTTTCAATGTTGTACATTTAGAAATCCCTTCTTGCATTCCTGAAGTATGAGTTAATAAATTAAATATTGTTACATTAGTATGTTTATATCTAGGTAAGTAACTAGATACTTTCGCATGTAATCTTATTTTACCTTCTTCTAGTAATTTTAAAATACATGAAGTTGTTGATAATACTTTTGATACTGATGCCATATCGTAAAGAGTATCAATATCATTTTTTTCAACACTAGGTATGTTTGCTTTATTTCCAAGTGAACCATAATATACTTTGTCTTTTATAACTAAGCAATAATTAGCTCCTGGGAAACAACCTTCATTTATACATTCTTCTATTAAGTTATTTAATCCTTTTAATGCGTCCATGGTATTCCTCCATAATGCTTTAATTATACCACTTTTTTTATCTTTTTACAAATTATTAGTTTATTTTAAGTAATTCTTTATTTTACCTTTTATACCAATTATTGTTTGACCATCTTCAACATCTTCTAATACAACTGTATTAGCTCCTATTTTTACATTATTTCCGATTGTAATATTTCCAAGTAAAATAGAACCTGCCCCTAACATTACATTATTTTTAACAGTTGGATGACGTTTACCTTTTTCTTTACCAGTCCCACCAAGAACTACTCCTTGATACATAACACAATTATCTCCAATAATGGCAGTTTCACCTATTACTACTCCTACACCATGATCTATAAATAAGTTTTTTCCAATTGTAGCCATTGGGTGTATTTCAATACCAGTTTTTCTTTTTACTCTATTCATCAAGTATAAAGCAATAAATTTAAACTTCTTTTTGTATAAAAAGTGTGCTACTCTAAACCAAAACATTGCTTTTACACTAGGATATAAAAATAATACTTGTAAGGTAGAATAAGCAGCAGGGTCATGAGCTTTAATAAAATTTATGTATTTCATTAATTAACACCTCCATATCTATCAACACCATCAGCAACGATTATCAAAATCTTTTTATCAGGTTCTTTAATAAGTAAATCCTTACCCACCAAATAACAAGCACAAGATGATAATCCTAATGATATTTCTTTTTTATTTTTGAATTCTTCTAATACATCTTGACTCTTAACACAAACTATTTTGTATATATTTTCTAGGTTTAAAAGGGGAGGAATAAAACCTGCGCCAATTCCTTGGATAGCGTGCTCTCCTTTAATTCCTTTTGTGATAATGGCCGATTCTTCTGGTTCAATACCAATAACTTTTATATTTAGATTATGTTCTTTAATATATCTTGATAATCCACTAATTGTTCCTGCACTACCAATTCCACATATAATATAATCTACATCTCTTAAATCTTTAAGTATTTCTTTCATTGTTTCAAAATGAGCTTCTTGATTATAAATACTTGTAAATTGATTTATTTCAAAATAGTTGTTTTCTTTGGAAATTTTAAAAGCTAATTCATTAGCTCCTTTCATTCCTAAAGTTGCATCAGTTAGTATTACTTCTGCATCATATTTTTTAAGTAAATTGATTCTTTCAACACTCATATTACTTGGCATCGTAACAATTACTTTTAATCCTAGTTCTTTACCAAAATAAGCTATTGCTATACCAATATTCCCACTTGTTGATATAACAACAGTATCTCCTTTTTTTATGGCTTTTTCTTTTAAAAGTGATTTTAAAATATTGTATGCAGCACGGTCTTTGATTGAACCCGTAGGATTTTGATTTTCTAATTTAAAATATAAGTTTTCATATTTAACAATTGGTGTGTTTCCAACTTGTTTCATATCTTCACCCCTTACTATTATACCGCTATATGCATAAAAGGTTCAAAGTAAATACTTTGAACCTTTAATCATATTAGTGTTTTAAAAGATAATAATTCTTCTTACCACGTCTTACAATTGTGTATTTACCACCTAGTGCATTATCTTTTGAAATTGTAAATTCTAATGATTTTTCTTGAACTCCATTAATTAATACTGCACCATTTTGGATGAATTCACGAGCTTCACGTTTTGAAGAAGCAGCTTTTACCATTACTAAAGCATCAACAATATTTGTATCTTCAGTAAGTTCTACAGAAGGAATTCCTTCAAATCCCATTTCAATTTCTTCTAAACTTAACTCTTGAACTTTTCCACTAAATAATGCTTCTGTAACTCTTAATGCTTGTTCATATGCTTCTTTACCATGAACTAAAGTTGTAATTTCTTTAGCTAAAACTTTTTGAGCTAAACGTTGATGTGGAGCTTGTTCCCATTCTGCAATTACTTGTTCTGTTTCTTCTTTAGATAAGAAAGTAAATTGTTTTAAACGTTTAACTACATCTTGATCGCTTGTGTTAATCCAGAATTGGTAGAATTGGTATGGAGATGTTTTTTTAGGATCTAGCCATACAGCACCTGACTCACTCTTACCAAATTTAGTACCATCACTCTTAGTTACAAGAGGTACAGTTATACCATATGCGACTGAATCTGCTCCATTCATTTTACGAATTAATTCAAGCCCTGATGTAATATTACCCCATTGGTCTTGTCCACCAACTTGTAATTGACATCCTTTTGTACGATATAAGTGTTCAAAATCTAGTGCTTGTAAAATTTGATATGAGAATTCTGCATATGAAATTCCACTTTCTAAACGAGCTTTAACTGTTTCTTTGTTAATCATATAGTTAACATTAAAGAACTTACCATATGTTCTTAAGAATGTTAATATATCTAAATTGTGTGTCCAATCATAGTTATTAACCATTTCACAGTTAAACATATTTAAAACTTGATTATGTAAACATTCTGCATTATG
>JAEIGA010012294.1_pt1 | contig 12981 bp, 9 predicted proteins | sample 9270691 | NCBI WGS metagenome assembly JAEIGA01 (sample SAMN17057246, study PRJNA624740) | gut metagenome | biome: biome; isolation source: fecal sample | host: Bos grunniens | place: China: Xizang | collected 2019 | reverse complement strand
CATTCTATGATGGCGCTTTGCGAACTTACGAACACAACTTTCCGTGCGCAGCAAGTTCATCAGACGCGCGAGATGGTGAAGGCAAGCTTTAATCATCCCTCCGTCATAATATTTGGATTCATGAACGAATTTAGAAGCGAATCAAAGGATGGAAAGAGTCTTGCGGATGAGCTTATTTCTGCTATAAAGGCTGAGGACAGCGGAAGACTTGTTACTTTCGCCTGCTCATACAACAATACTGATATTTCAAATGAAAACACCGATATTGTAGCCTTTAACGCTTATCCCGGATGGATTGGAACAGACCCGGGCACACCAGAGGAGCTTCGCGAAATTATGAAGAAGGAGGTTCGCTCCAATTTAAAGCGTTATCGTTCTCTCTATCCCACGAAGCCGATCATCGTATCTGAAATGGGAACGTGCGGCGTTTATGGACAGCGTGACCCTACGGCTGCGCAATGGACAGAGGAGTTTCAGGCGGAGTATTTCGGCACTATCATCGATACTGTTTTCGCCGAAGATGAGATTTGCGGACTTACGCTTTGGCAGTTTGCAGACGCCAACAGCTACTATCGTTCCGGTGCAACTGTGCGCACAAAGCCGTTCGCCGAAAATCTCGCTGGACTTTTCGATAGCTACCGTAGACCCAAGCTTGCCGCTCGTACTGTCGCCGAGAAATTCAAATCGAAGTAGAATTTCTTAGAGGATTTGTGGAACGGTCAATCTATTTTCAAGCTACAGCTAAGAGCCTTACCGGCGTTGCCAAATGAATCAAGCGGCGTGACCAAGAAAGTCTCCGTACCCACAGGGAATCTGTCGGCAAAAACGGTCGCGACAACATTCTTCGAGAATTTCGCATGATTCTTCGGATACAATCCGCCAGTGGCGCATATACGCACGCGCACTTCCGAGCCGCCGGAATTGGCCGCTGATATCTCATATTCAGCGACGCGACCACCGACATTCGCCGGAGGAAACTCAAACCTAATCGCCGCTTTCTCTTCCGGCTCAATGGTGATTTCGTTTCGCTTAAGTCCTCGCGTCTTCGCGCTCGTGCGTACAGCACTGATTTTTGCGCCCGCAGGAAATTCGGCCGTCTTCGCCGACTTAGCGCGCACTGCGAAGCTCTTCGCTTTGGCGGGCAGTTCCACTACCCAATCCTCACTCAGCTTCATACCGCTAAGAAATTCGCGCTTCTCAAACTCAATTCGATCGTCATAGACACTCACAATCTGACCGACACGGATATCACGACACGTCGCCTCAACACTCATCGACTTCGGCGCATTGTACCGGGCGTAATAGATGCCTCTATCGGCGCGATTCACATTCGGAGCGTATACATCGCAGCCGCCATTCTCGTACCCAGCGACATCTGCGCGATTGAAAATAGGATTTGCCGACAGATACCGCAAAGAGCCTGTCGCAACCGACGTGAACGCACCGCGCCAAATCGCCCGTTCGTTGGTCAGCGGCTCATGAGAATGCCCCGAAAACGCGACCGCCTGAGGGAAGGCGGAAAGAAGCCGCGTTGAAGTGCCGTCATCAACGCCCCAAGCGTCTCGTCCATACACGGTATCTCTCGGATGCGGATGCTGAACGTAGAAAAACGGTTTTGCCGGATCGCACTTTTCCATCGCCGAACGAAACGCATCTGCACATCCGGAGCACCCTGTCTCGGCATAGCCGTTACACCAAACACCGCTCTGCCAATGCGAGCAGAAGAAATCAAATCCCTTGACTGTTTTTTTGAAATACGGCGACCACTCTTCATGGAAGCAGTAATCCCACGCTTTTTGAGGATCTGCCTCAATGGCTTCGCGCTGAAGCACCTTGGGATCCTTGAATATATCACCGCCTTTCTGAAGCGCGTATGCATCATGGTTGCCAAATACGAAAAGCCGCTCGACTTTGCGCCCGTCTGGCGCTCTGTCACCGGGGAAAACCTTAAACCATGTATCAGCGACCGCTTTAAGTTCTGATACAAACCCGATATCAGCTATATCGCCTGCAATCATAACTGCATCTACGCCGCAGTCGCGGAAGTATGTAAAAGTCCGCTCAAGCGTTTGTGTATCGTAGCCTGGCGCGAGCGAGCGTCCGTCTGCGGCAAGTTTCACATGAACGTCGCTCACCACACCGAATTTTAGACGCGCGCTTTCGCCGCCCATAAAAGGAGATACCATCCTGCACCCGGACGCGAAGCCCGCACCCGCAAGCATCCCAGTAATAAAATCACGCCGTTCCATCATAATTTATGCCTCCTGAGCATCGTTTATATTTCCGCTGATGAATGCTCCCAATACCTTGTCGCGGAGCGAGAAAAGAGCACTTGTAAGCATTAGATATTTTATAGTATCATAACGACAGCGTCGCCGTCAATGGCTATTAGAGCGGCACGAAGGCTTAAAAAATGTTATAATATTCGCCTATGAGCGAAAAAATAACATGTGTCGGCGGGAAGCTTTGTGTTCCCGAAAATCCTGTGATACCTTTCATTGAAGGCGACGGAATCGGTCCTGATATCACAAAAGCTGCTATGGTTGTCTGGAATGCAGCTGTTGAGAAGGCTTACGGCGGTAAGCGCAAGATAGAATGGAAGGAGGTTCTCGCTGGTGAAAAGGCGTTTAATGCAACAGGCGAATGGCTGCCGAAAGAAACTCTCGATGTATGCCGCGATTGCCTTGTCTCGATAAAAGGGCCTCTCACAACTCCCGTCGGCGGCGGCATCCGTTCAATCAACGTAGCCATGCGCCAGGAACTTGATCTTTATGTGTGCTTAAGGCCCGTCAGATATTTTAGAGGTGTGCCTTCTCCCGTAAAGCGCCCTGAACTTACCGATATGGTGATTTTCCGCGAGAATACCGAGGATATTTACGCCGGAATCGAATGGATGAACGGCACGGCTGAAGTTGAAAAGGTCAAAGCTTTTCTTCTCGGTGAAATGGGCGTTAAAAAGATACGTTTCCCAGGTACTGCGTCAATCGGCATAAAGCCCGTATCGCTCGAAGGAACGGAGAGACTCGTTAGAGCGGCGATCGAATACGCTATCGATAATGACCGCAAGTCCGTCACTCTCGTTCACAAGGGCAACATTCAGAAGTTCACCGAAGGCGCTTTCCGTGATTGGGGATATAAGCTCGCCCAGCGTGAATACGGCGCCGAGCTTATCGATAACGGGCCTTGGTGCAAGTTTAAAAACCCCAAAACCGGCAATGAAATTGTTGTAAAGGACTGCATTTGCGATGCGTTCCTTCAGCAGATTTTGACGCGCCCTGCAGAGTACGACGTAATTGCCACGCTCAACCTTAACGGCGATTATGTTTCAGACGCGCTTGCGGCGACCGTCGGCGGCATTGGCATCGCTCCTGGCGCCAACATCAATTACACGACGGGAGTTGCCGTTTTTGAGGCGACCCACGGAACGGCGCCGAAATATGCCGGCTTAGATAAAGTCAACCCCGGTTCACTCATTCTTTCTGGCGAAATGATGCTGAGGTACATGGGCTGGACGGAGGCCGCCGATAAGATCATCGCAGCGATGGACAAGGTTATCTCCGAAAAGACAGTAACCTACGATTTCGCGCGTCAGATGGAAGGCGCGAAGGAAATTAAATGCTCTGAATTTGCGGCTGCTCTCGCCGCTGCAATGTAAGATGATCTGCAATAATATTCTTGAGGCTCTAGGCGGCACGCCTTTGGTAAGGCTCAATCGCATGACCACGCCCGATATGGCCGAGGTGCTTGTCAAGTTCGAGGCTCTTAACGTCGGCGGGTCAATAAAGACCCGCACGGCGTGGAATATGATTCTCGATGCCGAAAAAAGAGGCCTTATCGGCCCTGATACCGTGATCGTCGAGCCAACGAGCGGCAATCAGGGAATAGGGCTGGCGCTGGTCGGAGCCGTGCGCGGTTACAAGGTCGTTATCATAATGCCTGATTCCGTAAGCGAAGAGCGCAGAAAGCTCATGCGTCATTACGGCGCCGAGGTAAAACTCGTTCATGACGCCGGGAATATCGGCGATGCAATCGCCGAGTGTGTGCGTATCGCGCAGGAGATGCGCTCTTCTTCCGCGAATGTTTATGTGCCTCAGCAGTTTGAAAACCCCGCCAATCCCGAGGTTCATCGCCATCATACGGCGCTTGAAATAATGCAGGAGGCGGCCAAACCCATCCATGGGTTTTGTTCGGGCATCGGAACGGGCGGTACGCTTTCAGGCATAGGAGAAACATTGAAGGCTCAAAACCCCGACATTGAAATATGGGCTGTAGAGCCGGAGAACGCTGCGATTCTCGCAGGAGGAACAATCGGCACACATCTTCAGATGGGTATTGGCGACGGCCTTATTCCGGGGAATCTGAATCAGAAGATTTATTCGCGCATTGAAATCGTCTCTGATGAGACGGCTCTTCAGACGGCGCGTGATCTCGCAAGATACGAAGGTCTTCTGGCGGGTATTTCGTCAGGGACGAATGTTGCGGCGGCTTTGCGCTTGGCGAAGAAGCTGGGCCCCGGCAAGAGCGTTGTAACTATTCTTCCCGATACTGCCGAAAGATATTTCTCTACGCCGCTTTTCGAGTAAGATGCTGAAAATAGCGTTAGTTCTCGCAACTCTTTTTTTCTCACGCGATTCACGCCGTGAAATTGAAGAGCGTATAGAACATTCGCTTAAGTCAATGCCTCGGGTCTCGAGCGTCTCCGGTACGGTCACTTTCGCCAAAGATGATTTTTTCTTTTTGCAGGACGGTGACGAGGCGCTCAAGATTCTGCACAACAAGACGATTTCGCCAAAGCCGGGCGACGTCGTGTCGGCTTCCGGGCGTCCGATTCTCGAGGGGGGCAGGCTGGTTCTCGAAGCGGCCGATCTCAAGAAGGTAGGCTCTTCGCAATTGCCGATGGCGCGATCGGCCCTGTCGGATCAGCTGGTTTACGCGGAAGGCGGCGAGCGCGATATAAATTGGCTTCGTGTCGAAGTTACAGGCAGAGCCATGGGGCTTACGGAGAACGGTTTTTCGCTTGATATAAAGGGTCTACCGGTCAGCGTGGCGATATCGGAAATTCCCGATTTCATCGAAGACTGCAAGACGACGCATCCCGAGGTTTCGGTAAAGGGCGTTGCGGAATTATTTCTCGATCAAAGCGTTCTCTTCGGTCGCGATCGTTATGTGATAGGAGTTAGAATCTGTGTCGTATCGCCAGAAGATGTTATTCTCAAGCCTGACATTGGTTACTTTGTCAGAAAGCGCGAGCGTCGCATTATGACAGGGCTTATTTTTGTTGTTGTCATTCTTGGCGTAGGATTGTTGGTGTTGGCGTTTTTTGCCGAGAGGCATAAGCGTATGCGTCTTGGGGCAGAGGCTGTGATGGGCGAGCGAAAGCGCATGGCGGACGATCTTCATGATACGATAGAGCAGAATCTCGCGGGCGCGGGGATGCTTCTTAAGCTTGCGCGAATGCCGCAGAACAATCTTCCCGATGTCGTCGACCGGACGCTGCAGGAAGCGCAGGATGTTCTTTTGCGCTCGAAGCATGAGATGAGAGATATCGTCTGGGGGCTTAAGAACGACGACATGATGCGTCTTCATCCATGCGAGGCGATAGCTAAGCTTTCCTTGACGGAAACGAGAAAGGGGCTCTTTAAGGTCAGGTCTCGAATCAAGGGACTTCCACAGGATATGACGCCCTCTCAGCTGCGGGATCTCTCTCTCATCATCAGAGAAGCGATAGGCAATGCCACGAAACACGGCGGAGCGAGGAAAATAGCGATTGTCTCCAACGCTCTTAATAACGGCTGGTGGCGCTTGTGCATTGCCAATGACGGAGAGGCGTTCGACCGATCAAGTGTGCCCGGGCCTGATCAAGGGCATTTCGGTTTGGAGGGGATGAATGAGCGCGCTAGAAGAATCGGCGCCAAGCTTGATTTTTCCACGAAGCGAGGTTGGACAATAGTAACTGTTGAGGGTAAAGCATGAAAAAGATGATTTCCTGGCTTGATGAATTTCTGCAGGTCTCCAAGTTTGACGACGTGTCAAATAACGGCGTTCAGATTTCACCGCGTTCGCAAAAGATAGGTACTGTGGCGTTCGCCGTCGATGCCAGCGTAAAAAACATCCGTGCTGCCGATGAGGTCGGGGCGGATTTGTTGATTGTTCATCATGGTATTTCATGGGGCGGCGGGATAAAGCGGATTACGGGGTCTATGTATAATGTCATTAGCGCTGCAATCCAATCTGGAATCGGGCTTTACGCTTCGCATCTTCCTCTTGATGCGAATAAAGAATGCGGCAACAACTGGGAGATTGCGCGCGCTCTTAAGATGACGCAGATAAAGAAGGCTTTTTCTTATCACGGCAATGTCATAGGCGTTGTCGGAAAGCTTTCGCAGGTAGAACGCATAGGAGAAGTCTTTCCTCAGGTTAAGGCTGAGATCAAAGGGATGAGCGGAGCGCTCAAGCTTGGCGTCTGCTCTGGGGGCGCTGGGGATTTCGCCGAGAAGGCCAAAGAGCTCGGGTGTGATCTGTATCTTACGGGCGAAGCGTCATGGGGTGATATCATCGCTTGCGAAAACTCTGAGATGAAAATGCTCTGCGCTGGTCACTATGAAACCGAGGTTTTCGGAGTTCGCGCGCTGTCTAAAATTCTCGCGGACAGGTTTAACGTGAAAACCGTCGATCTTACGGAGGAGAAATGAGCGATTTTCTTCTCTCGCTTAAAGACGTTTCTTTGGCTTTCGGCGGGCCAAAGATACTAGATAGCGTCTCGCTCTCGATCACCAAGGGGCTTCGCGCGGCCTTAACTGGGCGCAATGGCGAAGGAAAGTCAACGCTCTTTAAGGTTATTGCCGGCGAAATAGAGCCTGATGAAGGCGAGATAGTAAGAGCTCCGAATCTCAAGACGATTTACGTTTCGCAAGCCGTTCCCGCTGACAGGCCCGGTGATGAGGGTTTCAACAGCCTTTCTGGCGGCAAGCGCAGAAAGAAGATTCTTGAAGAAGCTATATTATCATCTCCAGATCTGCTTCTTTTGGACGAACCGACAAATCATCTTGATATAGAGACGATAGATTGGCTCGAAGGGATGCTGAAGCGCAGGCGCGACATGGCGCTTTTGGTGGTCACTCACGATAGGCGCTTTTTGAAACGTATTGCCGGCAGGATTTTTGATCTTGATCGCGGAGAACTCTCTGGATGGGATTGTGATTATCAGACTTTCATCAAGCGCAAGGAGGAATTGATTGCCGATGAAGCCGTCTATTGGGAGCGCAAATCAAAAAAACTCGCCAAAGAAGAGGCGTGGATAAGACGCGGAGTAAAGGCCCGCACGACGCGAAACGAAGGGCGTGTGGCGGCGCTTATGGAATTGCGTAAAGAATTCGCTTCCCGTCGCGTTGCGAGTTCAAAGGCTGTCATAAAACTTGATACGGCTCGCGAAGGCGGTGTTCGGGTAATAAAAATCGAAAATGTTTCCTTTTCTTATCCCGGAAGTGAAAAGAAGGTGGTCGATGACTTCACCGCAGATGTTTTAAGAGGTGAGCGCATCGGTATTCTCGGTGTGAACGGTGCTGGGAAAACGACTCTCATACGACTTCTTACGGGGGATCTTAAACCGACGTCAGGCTCTGTCACGATCGGCACGAACGTGGAGCTTGCATTTTTAGATCAGCTTCGCGGGGAACTCAAACTCGAGGCCACCGTGGCCGAAAATATCGCAAGCGATCGCGATGAGGTGGTCGTCGGGGGAGTGAGAAAACACATATATTCATATCTCGCTGATTTTCTTTTCACTCCCGAGCGCGTGAGAACTCCCGTGAAATCCCTTTCAGGCGGCGAGAGGGCAAGGCTGATGCTGGCCAAGCTTTTCTTAAAGCCCGCCAACTTGCTCGTTATGGATGAACCGACCAATGATCTTGATATAGAGACGTTGGAGCTTCTTGAAGAGCAGCTTTTGGCTTACAAAGGAACATTGCTTCTCGTTTCGCATGACCGGGAGTTTCTTGATAATGTCGTCACATCCACATTCGTTCTTGAAGGTGACGGTTCCGTGAAGCCGTATCCCGGCGGATATGAAGATTATTTCAGACAGAGAAAAGTTACCCTCCCTCCTCAGCCGGCGGAGCAGAAAGGGGCAGCCCCAAAGAAAGAGCCGGCCGATCAGACTCAAAAAAAGAAACTCTCGTTCAATGAAAAGCGCGAATTGGAGGCGCTGCCAGCGAAGATCGAAGAGCTTGAAGGTGAGATCGCGGCGATCGAGGCTGATCTTGTAGCCGCTCGCATATATACGAGTGAGCGCCTTTCTGTGGCGCAAGCCGAGCTTGAGGCGGCTGTCGAGCGCTGGGCGGAGCTTGAGGAGCGTGCGTAAGAAAAATTTCAAATAAAAAACAAAGGAGAAAAAAATGAATAAGAACTTGTTGGCGGCATCACTTGCATTTACTGCTTTAGCAGGGTGCATGACGGCGGAAAAGTCAGGTCAGATAAAAGAGCCTGCGTTTGACACTTTGATTGCTCATCGCGGTGAATCGTATGATGCTCCGGAAAATACTCTGCCCGCTTTTGAAATGGCCGTTGAGCGGGGTTTCGGTTTTGAATGCGATCTTTATCTTTCGAAAGATTTGCGCGTATTCTCTTTTCATGACGGCAATTTAAAGCGCACGACAGGTGTGAATTGCAAATGCAAAGACGCCTCGTGGGAAGAGACATTGTGCAAGCTCGATGCCGGCGCCTGGAAGGGCGAGAAGTGGAAAGGCGTGCGCCCCGCACTTTTGGAGGAGATACTTCCTCTTGCGCGAAAAGACAGAAAAATTTATGTGGAGATCAAGTCGGGGCCTGAGATTGTGCCTTACATCAAGGACATTTTCGCGAAACAGTCCGTAGCTACGCCCGAGACTGCTCTTTTTATATGTTTTCAAGAAAAGGTCTGCGCCGAATTGAATAAGATGATGCCGGAATATAAAGTGTATTGGCTTTGCAACGCCAGAGAAAAGGCTCCCAAAGGAGAGATCGGCGCTCCCCGTACGCCAGATGGCATTATAAAGACGCTTAAAGAAATCGGCGCTGACGGTGTTGATATCCGTTTCGATCCGGAAGTCGTAACGAAAGAATTTGTAGAAACCATAAAGGCGGCCGGGTTCGAGCTTCACGTTTGGACTATTGATGATCTTGATAAGGCTCTTCTTGCGTTTGAGCGCGGCGCTCTTACGGTTACCACGAACCGCTCTAAGTTTTTAAGAGACGAGTACCGTTCGCGCGGTTTCTTCGGCTTTTTCATGAAATTTTTCCGCGATTAAGTTAAAAGAAAATAGGGTGTTTTGTTTTTGTGTGATTTTTGATATAATTTCAAATCAAACGCTATGATAAGGCGTTTAAATGGAGTAAAATAATGAAGATCAAGTTTGGTAATACCGTCGAAAACATTGTAACGCGCAAGGAATTTCCGCTTAAGAAGGCGCAGAAGGTCCTTAAGGGCAAGACTATCGCTGTTATCGGTTATGGCATTCAGGGGCCTGCTCAGGCTCTCAATATGCGTGATAACGGGATAAATGTCATTGTCGGTCAGCGCAAGTCAACTGCCGCGAATTCTTCCTGGAAGCGCGCCATTAAGGATGGCTGGAAGCCCGGAAAGACGCTTTTCTCCATTGAAGAGGCCGCAGAAAAGGGTGATGTCATTATGCTTCTTACCTCTGACGGTTCCGTCGGAGAAGTTTGGAAGAAGATTGAAAAGTACGTAACTCCCGGCAAGGCTCTTTATCTTTCTCACGGTTTTGCTTATGTCTACAATAAGCTCACCGGCGTGAAGCCAGGTCCTGATGTTGATGTTATCATGGTCGCTCCTAAGGGTTCAGGCACAAACGTCAGACGCAACTTCCTTAATGGCGCTGGCATCAACTCTTCGTTCGCAGTCGCTCAGAATGCTACCGGTAACGCTCCTCTGTTGACGCTTGCCATCGGTATCGCGGTCGGCTCCGGCTATCTCTTCCCGACGACGTTTGAAAATGAAGTCACCTCCGACCTCGTCGGCGAGCGTGGTATTTTGATGGGCGCTCTTTGCGGTGTTATGGAAGCGCAGTATTACACATTGCGCAAGAATGGTCATAGCCCGTCTGAGGCTTTCAACGAAACGTGTGAAGAGCTCACCCAGTCGCTCGCTCGTCTCGTTGATGAAAACGGCATGGACTGGATGTATTCCAACTGCTCCCAGACCGCCCAGCACGGCGCTCTTAAGTGGAGACCTTATTTCCGCAAGGCTACCGAGCCCGTCTTCAAGAAGCTCTACGAGTCGACGAAGAAGATGCAGGAGGCTCGCGAGGTAATTCGCGACACGGGCCGTGCTGACTATAAGGAGTTCATGGCCAAGAAGCTTCAGGAAATGCACGATAGCGAAATGTGGAAGGCCGGCGAAGCCGTACGCTCTCTGCGTCCGCGTGAAAAGGCCAAGGCTAATGCAGCCAAGGCCGCAGGTATCCAGGGCCGCAAAGTTACCAAGTAAGTCCTTATTGAGGCTTAGGTATGAAGTCTGGGGTCGTGGCTGCCGCTGCGATCCCATGATTTTTTAGAAAGGAAAAATAGGAATGTCCGAATCGGCGCTTATTCAGGATCTCGCGATGATGATGGCCATCGCCGGTTTGGTGTCGGTGCTTTTCGCCAAGTTGAAATGGCCGAAAGTTATAGGTTATATTTTGGCCGGCATTCTTATGAGCCGCCATACGTGGGGCGGGTCTTTTCTTGTCGATGAAAATTCCGTGCAGACGATAGGACAGCTCGGAATCGTTTTTCTCATGTTCACTCTCGGTCTCGGGTTTTCGACATCGGACATGAAGAAAATAAAGGATGTGACGCTACCTACCGCGGTTTTCGACACGATAGTGATGACATATCTCGGATATACGGTGGGTACGAAATTTCTGCATTGGGGGCCGGTTGAGTCATTGTTCCTTGGCGCCGCCATTTGCGATTCGTCCACCACGCTTCTAGCGAAGGTCATCGATGAAATGAAGTGGTCTTCCCGCAAGTTCTCCAAGTATGTAGTGGGCACTTCAGTATGTGAAGATGTTATCTGTATAGGTATTGTCGCTCTTATAACCGGTTTCGCCGGGGGAAACGCTTCTTTTTCGGCCGTGAGCAAATCGCTCGGTGGGCTTTTCGTGTTTTTCCTCTCTACAATCTTCTTTGGTTTGGTGCTTGTGCCAAGGCTCCTTGAGTCAGTAGGGCGCAGACAGGACGACGAGGCGTTGCTCTTAACTTTGCTCGGCTGCTGTTTTTTTGTCACATGGATTGCTTTTAAGCTTAATTTTTCTTTGGCTCTCGGAGCGTTTCTTGTAGGCATTCTCGGAGCCTCAAGCGATGTCAGGCGCAGGCTTTACGCTTTGGCCGATCCTCTACGTTCAATGTTCGCTGCAGTGTTTTTTGTTTCAATCGGACTACTTGTCAATCCTGCCGCCTGCTGGGACAATATCGCGCTTATCCTGTCATTGTCTTTATTGGTTGTGCTCGGCAAAGGGTTGAACTGCTTTATCGGCGGCATGATTTCCGGCCAAACTTTGAAGACATCTGTTCAGATGGGCTTTTCGCTTGCGCAGATCGGCGAGTTCGCGTATATGGTGGCGCTTTTATATCTTTCCACGACAAAAGATTCTCACAGTCAAATGTATCAGATCGTCGTCGGAGTGTCGCTTCTTACTACGATTCTCAATCCTATCATGATTCGCATTTCAGATCCGATCGGGGATTTCGTCGAGAGAAAATGCCCGTCGAGTATAGCGAAGTGGCTCGCCAATTATCGTGGATTGATTGAGAAGTTTCATGGTTCAAGCGGTTCGGAGGCGGCCGCTAAAATCAAGAAAGCGCTCGTAGAGCTGGTAGTTATCGCGGTAATTGAACTTGCGGTTGTTATTATAGCTTCCATGCTAAACCGCTATGACTGGTCGGGCTTTTCAGAATTTTTCGAGAATCATGACAAGGTTTTCCTCTGCCTTGGAGCGAATGTGATCATGATTGTAATGTTTGCCCCCGTTTTCAGGATAGCTAGGACTCTTGGAGAGGCGCTCGGGGATATGCTCGTAGATAGAGGCGCTTCAAAGTGGCAGCAGGCGGTTCATAACGTCGTAAATCATATTGTCGCGATTTTGACTATAGGCGGGTTATTCGTTTGGATGGTGATGCTTAATGTGCCTATTCAGCCGGCTGAAACATGGGCGAAACTTGCCGTATATTCTGTATTGGCGGTTGCGGCTGTCGTCGGTTGGAGATTTTTCGCGAAAGCGGGGCATCGTGCGTTTGTGCGCTTTTCCGAAGCGACAAAGGTCGGAGAAAGCGAAGAGAAGGATGTTAAACATATTCTTTTTTCAGTTCCAGAAAATACCGTTCATAAGCTTACACTCGGTGAGTTGTCGCCGGCGATAGGCTCTAATGTCGTGTCGTTGAATATACGCGCAAAGACGGGGGCTAATGTCGTGTCGGTCATTCGTTCTGGCGTAGTTACGCGAAATATCGGAGCCGAATGGGAGTTTATGATAGGCGATACTCTCGTTGTAATGTGCGATCAACATCAGTTTGCAGCGCTCAAAGACCTTTTAGGGCATACGGCAGTATAAGAGGAGAATGTTTGAATGTTAGAATGTTGGAATGTTGGAATGTTTGAATGTTGGTTCAGAGATTAGGTGAAGGTTTGAGGTGAAGGTGAAGAAGGGCGAGTTTGAGTTGATAGTTCGAGTTCGAGAGTGGAATTTTTAGTTTTAGGTGTAGAGATTAGGTGTAGGTGTAGAGTGGATAGTTTTATCCTTACTACCGCTACCGCGAATCACTAACGACTAGCGACTAAGCACTAACGACTATATAAAAGGTAAGCGGTAAGTTACCTGTGCAACTGCTGTAGAGTGTTGTCTTTTACTTCCCTTTCCGTCTTGCTTGCGTTCCTGCCTTGTCAACGTGCGGCGTTTTTTCGCCCAACGGTACTCGCCTTTTGATATGGGCGATTTGCGCGTCCTT
>JAEIGA010012293.1_pt1 | contig 12981 bp, 10 predicted proteins | sample 9270691 | NCBI WGS metagenome assembly JAEIGA01 (sample SAMN17057246, study PRJNA624740) | gut metagenome | biome: biome; isolation source: fecal sample | host: Bos grunniens | place: China: Xizang | collected 2019 | reverse complement strand
TCAGGAGACAATGACAACGGCTGCCTCAGTATTTTTATGAATATTCTGTGGATACTTCTTGGCGGTATAGAGATAGCCTTCCTCCACTTCTCCTTCGGTCTCGTATGCTGCCTTACCATAATAGGTATCCCATTTGGTTTGCAGCACTTCAAGATGGGAATCCTCGCAGTCATCCCATTCGGCAAGGAGATAGTTTAAAGGACTCTTGTAATATATTATTATTATTATTATATTTGACGCAAGTACCTTAATATATTACAGTTATGAAAAAGTTATTTCTTGTCGTTTTGAGTCTGTCTCTGTTTCTTATCCATTCGGGCGTGTCAAGTGCACAGGTCAATGGTGGATATGAGTACAAGTGCGGGAAGATCCTTGTGGATGGCGTGAAGATCGGTGAGGAGAATTATGCAGCTTGTATGAGTGTGGAGAATTTTAACAAGTATATGTCAGCCAGAAAGATGTACAACGCCGGTGTGGGGCTGACAGTAGCAGGTGGTGTGTTGTGTGCATTTGGTGCAGGTATGGTCATCTACCACCATGCTGTGGCTGTCCCAAATTACGATCCGCTCACTGGACCTATCCCATTTCACGGTGCTATAGGGTATACTGCCATAGGAGTTTCGGTTCCGTTCCTTGGCTCCGGTATCACACTTATGAGCATAGGTAGTAAAAGGATGAAAGGGATGTGCGCTACATTGGAGGCATCCACAGGCGGATTGGCCCTGAAGTTCTAATCACTCTTCAGAAACGGGCACGAAAAGGCCTATTTTATGCCCAAATAGGGTAAAAACAATAAAACGGGCACAGAAACATATGTTTTTGTGCCCGTTTGTATTTGGAACCCCTTTGAGATCCTGCGAACAGGTCGCAGGATGACATTTGGGGAATCATGGGGTGTCGCTGTTAGTCAACGCAAGCTTTGAGGTTACGGTCGCCCCAGCCGTTGTCTACGCGGGTTACGTATGGCCAGAACTTGTTCTCTCTGATCCACTCAGCAGGGAACGCTGCCTGCTCTCTGGTGTATGCGTGGTTCCACTCAGTAGCACATACCTCATCAGCTGTGTGAGGAGACATCTTAAGAGGGTTGTCCACTTTGTCGAGTTTGCCTGCTTTGATGTCTTCGCACTCCTGTTTGATGACTTTCATCATTCCGATGAAGCGCTCAAGCTCTGCAAGTGATTCACTCTCGGTAGGCTCTACCATAAGTGTCTCGTGAACAGGGAATGAAAGTGTAGGTGCATGGAAACCGAAGTCCATCATACGTTTGGCGATATCGGTAGCATCTACGCTGAACTCCTCTTTGAATTTCTGTACGTCGATGATACATTCGTGAGCAACACGACCGGTAGCACCTGTGTAAAGCACAGAGTATTCAGGGGCAAGTCTGCAAGCGATGTAGTTTGCATTGAGGATAGCCATCTCAGAGGCTTTTCTCAAACCATCTGCACCAAGCATCTTGATGTAAGCGTGGGTGATAGGGAGTAGAAGAGGGCTACCGTATGGAGCTGCAGAAACTGCTTCAACGCCTGCACCGCCGCACTCTGGAACTACAGGGTGACCAGGAAGGTATGGGGTAAGGGCCTCTGTACAGCAGATAGGACCAACACCAGGACCACCACCACCGTGAGGCATAGCGAATGTCTTGTGGAGGTTCAAGTGGCATACGTCAGCTCCGATGAAGCCAGGGTTGGTGATACCTACTTGTGCATTCATATTGGCACCGTCCATATATACAAGACCGCCGTTCTCGTGGATAATGTTGCAGATCTCTCTGATCTGTACCTCAAATACGCCGTGTGTAGAAGGGTAGGTAATCATAAGACCGGCAAGTACATCTTTGTTCTCAACAGCTTTTGTGCGAAGCTCTTCTACATTGATATTACCGTTTTCGTCACAGCCTACAAGTACGATGTTGAAACCTGCCATAGCAGCACTTGCAGGGTTGGTTCCGTGTGCTGATGTAGGGATGATGATTACGTTTCTCTCTTGCTGGCCGTTTGCGTGAAGATATCCACGGATGGTCATAAGACCTGCGTACTCTCCGGCAGCACCTGAGTTAGGCTGAAGTGAACAGCCGTGGAAACCGGTAATTACTGCCAAATCTTTCTCAAGCTCTTTGATGATCTGAAGTGAGCCCTCTACCTGATCTGCAGGTGCATAAGGGTGAACGCCGCCAAGCTCGCTCCATGTAACAGGAAGCATCTCTGCAGCAGCGTTGAGTTTCATGGTACAAGAACCAAGTGGAATCATTGAGTGGGTAAGTGAGATATCCCTTCTCTCGAGTTTCTTGATGTAGCGCATCATCTCTGTCTCAGAGTGGTATGAGTTGAATAGAGACTGGGTGAGGATAGGGGTCTCTCTCTTCATATATGAGAGTTCGTCAAGCTGACAGCCGCAGTGTACCTCTACACCGAAGATGTTGCAGATAGCTCTTGCATCTTCACAGCTTGACAGCTCATCGAATGAAATCTGTACACATTTGTCGCAAGGGTAGTAGAAGTTGTAACCTGCTGCGAGTGCTTTCTCCTGGATAGCTTTGGCATCCACATCCACGATACGGATAGTGTCGAAGTAGTTCTCTTTGGCAAGTTTGTGGCCACCTGCTACAAGTTTGCCTGCTACGATATGTGCATATTTGTAACCGTTGAGGGCGATCTCTTTAAGACCTTCTGGTCCGTGATATGCTGCATACATTCCGCTCATAACTGCCATTAGTGCAGTAGCTGTACAGATGTTTGAGGTAGCTTTCTCTCTCTTGATGTGCTGCTCACGAGTCTGAAGTGCAAGACGCACTGCAGATTTGCCAAGACGGTCCACTGAGATACCGATGATACGGCCAGGGATGTTTCTCTTGTATTTGTCGCTTGTAGCCATCCATCCTGCGGTAGGACCACCGAAGCCCATAGGGAGACCAAATCTCTGTGATGTACCCACAGCGATGTCTGCGCCCCATGCTGCTGGCTCTTTAAGCACAGCAAGTGCGAGCAGGTCGCAATATGCAGATACAAGGATACCTGCTTCGTGAGCTTTTGCTGCAAATTCGGTGTAGTCACATACCTCACCGTCGCATGCAGGATATTGTACAAATGCACCGTAGCACATAGGGTCGAAACCTGTTGCCAATACCTCTTTCCAGTCACCAAGTACAAGCTCGATACCTAAAGCGGCAGAGCGGGTCTTGAGTACTGAAAGTACTTGAGGGAAGATGTTGGCATCCACGAAGAATTTGTTTTTGCCCGCTTTTACAGCATCTCTTGAGCGGAGCTCGTATGACATTCTCATAGCTTCAGCAGCAGCTGTGGCGTCATCAAGCATAGAGCAGTTTGAAATATTGAAACCTGTAAGTGACGAGATCATGGTCTGGAAGTTGATAAGGGCCTCCAGACGGCCTTGTGAGATCTCTGCCTGATAAGGTGTGTATGATGTGTACCAGCTTGGGTTTTCAAGGATATTTCTGGTAATTACAGCAGGTGATGCTGTACCATAGAAACCAAGACCGATCATAGAACGGTAAAGCTTGTTTTTTGAAGCAATCTTCTGCAGGCGGTCGAGATACTCGTGCTCGCTCATGGCAGGATCAAGATTCAATGGCTCTGGAAGGATAATGTCCGAAGGGACTGTCTGGCTGATGAGCTCATCTACGCTCTTGGCGCCGATAGCCTCAAGCATTTGTTTTACTTCATGCTCTCTGGGGCCGTTGTGTCTGTCTGAAAATTTGAAAGGCATATATGTTTGGTATTTAAAAAATTGTCAATCACACAAAGTTATAAAAAAGTTCGAATTACTTCCATCTTTCCAGGTCAAGTCTTATAAATATGAAGAGCAAGGTGGTAAACGACAGGAACGATGTTCCGCCGTAACTGATGAAAGGTAGGGGGATACCCACTACAGGGAATAGACCGATGGTCATAGCGATGTTTATGAAAACGTGCATAAAGAGGCAGCAGGCTACGCAGTAGCCGTACACCCTGATGGATCGGTCCGTGTGTTTCTCGGCGTTGCTTATTATCCTCAGTATCAGGGTGAGGAAGAGTGTAAGCAAGACAATGGAGCCCACAAATCCCCACTCTTCGCCAATGGTGCAGAAGATAAAGTCGGTACTCTGTTCAGGGACAAATTTGAATTTGGTCTGGGTCCCCTGAAGGTACCCTTTGCCTGTAAGACCTCCGGAGCCGATGGCTATTTTGGACTGATGGACATTATATCCTGCCCCTTTGAGGTCCTGGGTTATCCCCAGAAGGTTCTCTATCCTGTCCCTGTGGTGCTCTTTGAGCACTTTGTTGAAGATTATTTGTACTGAAAATATGAAAATCACTGAACATATAAAGGTCAGTACCAGATATTTCAGCCTTATCTTCCTGTTGCTTTTCCTGTTGCGGACTATCGATCCGACAATTACCGGGACAGTGAACAGGAGTATGAAGTAGTGTGGGCCGATGGCATTGAGCTTGGCCAGGAATTCCAATTGGAGGATTTTAGGGATGAATGCCAGTGCGGTGATTATGGCTCCGTAGGTGAGGATATGGCTGAATGTCTGCTTGCTGAGTATCCCTTTCATGATGCCATAGATGGCAAGCAGTACGAGAATGGCACTGCCGGGGGTGAATTTGAGGGTAATCACAAACAGCAGGACAATCAGGAATGCAAATGATATTATCCACCCTGTGAGCCCTTCCCTGTAGAGCATAAATACGAATCCGCAATATACCATCATGGTGCCGGCGTCTGGCTCCAGAATTATCAGACCTGCTGGGATGAGGAGTGTCACAAGTACCTTGACAAGGTCAGGCAGGTGGGTTATTTTGAAATTGTATCTTCCTATTATTGAGGCAAGTGCCAACGAGGTGGTGATTTTAGAAAATTCGGATGGCTGGAATCTGAACCCACCAAGGGCAATCCACGATTTTGAACCGTTGACCTCTTTTCCCACCACCAGTACAGCTACCAGAAGCAGCACTACGAAGAGGTAGAACCACCAGGTGAGGGAGAAATATATCCTAGGGTTGATGACAAACAGTATGAGGGCTATTGCTACCATAGATATCCCCATCCAGAGCATCTGCATACCGCTCCTCTGGCTGAGGGAGAATATATTGGCACTCTCCACTTCGTATGAGGATGCGTATATGTTGATCCAGCCGAAGAGGATGAGCAGTAGGTAGCACACTACCATCACCCAGTCAATCTTTCTATATATGTTTCTGTCTGTTGTCATCTTCTCTCCTGCAATCGTTTCCAAGCTGGAACCTTATCCAGCAAAAATCCGTTGACAATCCTATCTTCAAGCCACTTTCTTTTGGGGTCAATCCCTCCGTTGAGGTATTGCTCCACCAGCAGTGATGCTGTGGGGGCTGCCCAAGTGGCACCGAATCCGGCATTTTCCATATATACAGCTACCGCAATTTTGGGGTTCTCCTTGGGTGCGAAGCAGATGAATACGGAGTGGTCATCCCCATGGGGGTTCTGGGCGGTACCGGTCTTTCCGCATATTCCCAAAGAATCGACGGCTGCAATGGTGGCTGTCGCCCCTTTTCCAGGTTTGCTGTTTACAGCCATATCCATACCCTCTACCACAGGGGTGAAGTATGTGGTGTCCACCATTGTATAGTGTTTCTCCTTGTATTTAGGATCAATCTCAAGGGAGTCTGTGTCTTTGATTATGTGGGGGATGTAGTAGTATCCCCTGTTTGCGAGGATTGCTGCGAGATTGGCCAGGTGCAATGGTGTGCATCCGAGCTCGCCCTGCCCGATGGAGAGAGAGATGACCGAGAGGGATTTCCAGCGCCCTTTGCCGTGCACTCTGTTGTATGTCTCTGCGGAGGGGACGAAGCCACCTTTTTCAGATGGGAAGTCACTGCCGAGTTTCAAGCCAAATCCGAAACTCTGCACGTATTCCCTCCATTTGGTGAAAGATTCCTCTATGTTGCTGTATTTTTTATTGTCGAGGATTTCTCTAAGGACATTACAGTAGTAGGCGTTGCAGGACATCATTATAGATTCTTTCAAGTCTACAGGTGTCGGGTGTGTGTGGCAACCTACTGTGAGGTTTCCCGCGTGGTAGCCGTTTCTGCACCCGAACTCAGAGTGTTCGGTGATTATCCCCTCCTGCAGACCGATGAGGGCATTGACCAGCTTGAACACCGATCCGGGAGGTTGGGGCGACATCACGGCCCTGTTGTACATAGGTTTGAAGGGGTCAGAAGATATCTGTTTGTAATTGGCCCCTATGTCGGCCAGGATGTCTACATTTATTCCGGGGCTTGAGACCATTGCTAGTATCTCTCCGGTAGAGGGTTCGATGGCCACCACTGAGCCCACTTTGTTCTGCATCAGGTGTTCTCCGTAGTGCTGGAGTTCTGCATCGATGGTAGATACCACATTTTTCCCGGGGACTGCAGGTTTGTCGTACTCTCCATTTTCATAATGGGCCTGAATCCTGTTGTTTGCATCGCGCAGGTAGATGTCATACCCTTTTTCCCCTTTGAGTGTGGCCTCGCAAACCTCCTCCAGACCGGTTTTACCTACATAGTCACCCGATGAGTATTCAGGGTGTTTCTTAAGAAACACCGGGTCCACCTCCGTAACATAGCCTAGGAGATTGCCTCCAGCATTGTATGCATAACTGCGGATGGTACGTGGTGAGGCGGAGAAGCCGGGGAATTTGTATTTTTTCTCAATGAACATGCTGTATTGAGCATATGATACGTTCTTGAGAAAAACTCTGCTCTGATATCCTATTCTGGTACGGTATCTTCTGTAATATTTGAAAGTCTCCTTCACTTCGTCCGGATCGAGTGAGAAGATCTGGCAGAGGGCCAGGGTGTCAAATGGTTTGACATCGTATGGTGTGACGATTATGTCGTATGAGTTTGTGTTCCCTACAAGAGTTTTCCCGTTCCGGTCCAGAATTTGCCCCCTGACAGGGTATCTGGTCTGGTATCTGAGGGCGTTGTTCTCGGCATTGATTTTATAGCTTTGGTCGATGAGCTGAAGATTGATGAGCTGGAATATAAGGGCAAGAAAGGCTACAACCAGCCCCACAACCAGTATCGTATGCCTATTTCCCCTACCACTCTCCATAATCAGTTTTTCTTATATTTTTTAAGAGACCACAAGGCGATGAGCCCGCTGACAGCTGTGCTGAGGAGAATCTTGGAGAGGGTAAGTCCGAAAGGGGCGAATCCCATATTGTCCAGTAGTGTGTATGCTGTAAAGAATACAATGTAGTGGAACATTACATAGAAAAGACCCTTCCCCAGGCCAAGAACTATATAGTCGGGACTGTCGTGCCTCTCCATATTGCGCTCGTCAAGGATGGAGTGGAGGACCTTTTGTCTGACAAAAGCTACAGCGGTCATTGCTCCGGCATTGAGACCAAGTACACCTGAAGTGAAGATATCCACAGTGAGACCGAGCAAAAATGCTATTATCATGGTGGAGATGGTCTTGTAGCGGTATGGGAGCATGAGGATGACAAATGGTATTATTACTATCCTCAGATAGAGCCCAAGGTCTGCGTAGTTGTCCAGCAGGCATTGGAGACACAATACCATCAGTATATAAAATATCTTCTTCATGCTTATATTCATCGCAGACTGTCCCCCTTGTTGATTAGATTCTTGAACTCTATGTTGTTTGGATTGTCTACCACATATACGTGATAAAGGTTGGAGTAGTTTTCAAAGAGAGATACTGTGAGTGTATAGCTGGTGCCACCCACAAGCTCGGATGATTTGACCGTCCCCAGATCTATCCCTTTGGGATATACAGCGGAGTAGCCGCTGGTGGTGATGGTGTCTCCGACCGAGAAGGTTGTGTGGATAGGTACCTCACTCAATATTGCCTCGTCAGTCTTCACACCTTTCCACTGGAATGTGCCGAATGTGCCATTCTTCTTAATGATGGCGGTGATGGTGTAGTCAGTGTTGAGGAAGGATACTACCAGAGAGTGTTTCCTGCTGACAGACTGCACGTAACCCACGACACCACTTGGGGTAACTACCCCCATATCTGGTTTGATACCGTCGTCGGAGCCCTTGTCTATGATTATGTAGTTGTGCTGTTTGTTGATGCTGTTTTTGATAACAGTGGTAGGGATGTATCTGAATTCGGGGTTGAATGCCTCTATGAGACTATCTGAAAGATGCTTGGAAGAGAAGAATTTGTATTTTTCAAGCTCATTTACAAGCCTTATGTTCTCCTCTATAAGATCTTTATTGGCCTCTTTGAGGGAGATGAAATATCTCATGTTCTCCCCCCTCTTCCAGAGATGGCTCTGAATAGAGCGTACCCCCGTCATCAGCCTGTACTTCTGGATGGTTCCATTGTGTGAAACCAGCACGAACGAGAGGGTCTCCAAAAGTATGAATACCACTAAGGAGACCAGGGCAGTGATGGTGGAGGTGCGTCTTTTCATCAGACTATCTCATCAGGAATTGGTATCTTGATGTATTCTTAAGGGCCATACTTGTACCCCTTGCAACAGCACGAAGAGGATCTTCTGCCACGTGGAAAGGGATATTGATTTTCTCAGTAAATCTCTTGTCAAGACCTCTTAGAAGGGCACCACCACCTGTAAGGAAGATACCTTTCTTCACGATATCCTGATACAACTCGGGGGGGGTCTGCTCAAGTACTGAAAGGATGGCTGATTCTATCTTGGCGAGAGATTTGTCAAGGCAGTGTGCCACCTCTTGAGATGTGACACCAATCTCCATAGGGTGGGCAGTCATAAGGTTAGGTCCCCTCACGATAAATGGCTCCGGAGTGTTTTCGATATCTGTTATAGCGGCTCCGATTCCCATCTTGATCTCCTCAGAAGTAATCTCACCCACTTTGATGTTGTGCTGCTGACGAAGATATTGCTGGATCTCTGCAGTGAATACGTCTCCGGCTACACGGATGCTCTGCTGGCTTACGATGCCGCCGAGTGAGATGACAGCGATCTCGGTGGTACCACCTCCGATATCAACAACCATATTTCCTGCAGGGGCCTCCACATCGAGGCCAATACCCATGGCTGCAGCCATAGGCTCGAAAATCATATAGACGTCAGAGCCACCGGAGTGGTTTGAAGAGTCGCGTACGGCACGGATCTCCACCTCGGTACTACCCGATGGGATACATATGACCATCTTGATATTTGGTGTGAAGAGAGTCTTCTTATGGTTGATCATCTTTACAAAACCTCTCAACATCTGTTCTGCAGCATAGAAGTCTGCGATAACACCATCTTTCAGCGGACGGATAGTTTTGATGTTGGGATGGGTTTTCCCGTGCATCAGCCTCGCTTTCTGGCCGAATGCGACCGGTTTGCCAGTGTTCTGGTCAAATGCTACTATTGAGGGTTCGTCCAATACTATCTTATTGTCCATAAGGATGACAGTATTGGCTGTTCCAAGGTCTATAGCCAATTCTTGTGTAAGAAAAGAGAATAGCATGTTTTACTTTTTTACTGTTTCAGAAGATTAATGTTTGAAGTGTCTCTTGCCGGTAATAACCATTGAAACACCGTTTTCATTGCAGTAGTCCACACTCTCTTGGTCGCGGATAGAGCCACCCGGGTGGATTACAGCGGTAATACCTGCTTTGTGGGCAATCTCCACGCAGTCAGGGAATGGGAAGAATGCATCTGATGACATTACAGCCCCTTCAAGTGACATCTCAAAGCTGCCGGCTTTCTCGATGGCTTGTCTGAGTGCATCCACACGTGATGTCTGCCCGATGCCGCTCGCAAGTAGCATTCTGTTCTTGGCTAGAACGATTGCATTGGACTTGGAGTGTTTTACAAGGATGTTTGCAAACAGCATATCCTCCACTTCTGCTGCGGTAGGGGCAGTTTTTGTTGCCACTTTGAGCTCTTCTGGGAGTTCTACCACAGAGTCCCTCTTCTGCATAAGGACACCACCGAGAAGAGATCTGAATTTGACCTCGCTTGGGGTAACTTTATTGGTCTTGAGGATGATGCGGTTTTTCTTGGTCTTGAGCACTGCAAGTGCATCTTCGTCGTAGGCAGGGGCAATGATAACCTCAAAGAAAATCTTGTTTATCTCCTCCGCTGCTGCGAGATCTACGGCCCTGTTGGCAACGATAATGCCTCCGAATGCAGATACTGGATCAGCACTCAAAGCATCTGTCCAGGCCTCAAGGATAGTATTTCTCACTGCGCAGCCGCATGCGTTGTTGTGTTTGATAATCGCTACGGCAGGGTCCGAGAAGTCAGAGATAAGTTCGATGGCTGCCTCAATGTCTAGGAGGTTGTTGTATGAGATCTCCTTGCCGTGCAACTGCTCTGGCAAAGAGTCTTTAGAGCCGAAGTATACACCCTCCTGGTGAGGATTTTCACCGTATCTCAAGTGCATTGTTTGTGTGATGCTCTTGTCGAATACAGGGAAATTGAAGCCTCTGTTGAAGTAGTCAAAGATCATGGTGTCGTAGTGTGAAGAGGTGAGGAAAGCTTTGGCTGCAAAATACTCCCTCTCTGCAAGGGTCGAAGCACAGCCGTGCTCTTTGAGAACCTCAAGGAGTTTTCCGTACTCTTCGCTGCAAGGGACAATGATAACATCCTTGTAGTTTTTGGCAGCAGCTCTGATGAGTGATATGCCACCTATATCGATCTTCTCGATGATGGCCTGGTGCTCTGCATTGGCTGCTACATACTCCTCAAAGGGGTAAAGGTCCACGATAACAAGATCTATGTCAGGAATGTTGAATTCATCTCTCTGTGCAAGGTCATTTTCCAGGTCGCGGCGATATAGGATACCACCGAAAACCTTGGGGTGAAGTGTCTTGACACGGCCACCGAAAACAGATGGATACCCTGTAATCTCTTCCACGGCGGTAACCGGGATTCCCCTGCTACGCAAAAAATCGTAAGTGCCACCTGTGGATATTATCTCTACACCACTGTTATTAAGTTCATTTACAATCTCTTCAAGACCCTCTTTGTGGTACACGGAGATTAGCGCTTTGCGAATTTTTTTGAGTTGAAGATTTTCTGACATTTTCCTGACTTTTTAAGGTTAAAATATAGGTGGTAAAAATACAAAAAAATAAGATATAAAGCCTATATTTGTATAAATAATTTCAGAAAATGAATCTATGAAGAAATCGGTTCAGAAATATGCCATAATTATGGCAGGAGGGAGTGGGACAAGGATGGGTGCAAGTGTCCCCAAGCAGATGCTTGAGATAGATGGAAAACCTGTGTTAAGGCATACGATAGAGAAGTTTCTCTCCCTCCCTTTCGAGGTGAAAATAATCCTGGTGATGAACAAGGATGCCAAGCAGATCTGGAAAGATTACTGCAAAGGGAGCGGTTTCACCTTTCCACATATCCTTACAGATGGGGGGATAACCAGGTTCCATTCTGTGAAGAATGGGCTGAAATATGTTAAGGAGGATGGTATTGTAGCGGTCCATGATGGGGTGCGCCCTTTCATTTCGAAGGAGAAGTTGGTTGAAATTTATAATATGGCACAGGAGAGAGGCGCTGCCATCCCCTGTATGAAATCGATAGAGTCGATGAGGATGTCGGATGGCGAAGGGAGATATATCTATGTGGACAGGGAAAAGTATATTTCAGTACAGACCCCACAGATATTTGATTCCAGAATATTGCTGGAGAGCTATGCTCAGCCTTACTCTCCGGAATTTACAGACGATGCGTCAGTTATAGAAAAAGCGGGACACCCTCTCCATTTCTGCGAAGGGTCCCGCTTCAATATAAAAATTACCACTCCGGAAGATATGGATCTTGCCAGAGCTATAATCAGTCTTGGTTTGGATAATCTTTAACCCAGATTTGTCTCTCTATCGCCTGGTCAAGTGATACCAAGGTTTCAGTTTTTTCCACATAGGGGATATTCTGGATAGTGTTGATAAGCACCTTCATCAGGTGATCGTGATTGAAACAGTACAATTTTACCAGAAGTGCGTGTGTCCCTGTTACAAAGTGACACTCTACCACTTCAGAGATCTTTTTGAACTGCTCGATTACTTCAGAATATTTGCTGGCTTGTGAGAGCTGTACACCAACAAATGCACACACGTTAAGTCCGAGGGTCTGTGGCTTAACCAATAGACGGGAACCTGTAATAATGCCCAAGCTCTCCATCTTTTTGACCCTTTGGTGGATAGCAGCACCCGAGACACCGCATTCGCGTGCTATCTCGAGGAAAGGCATCCTTGCATTTTTGACAAGAAATGACAAGATTTTCTGGTCGGTTTTGTCAATTTGGTACTTTGTCATAATCTTTGATATTGGTATTTGTTGCAAAAATATATAAAAACTATCAAAGATTATACTTTATAACTACTTTTTCTTATAGTTTGTAATTATGTTGAGACACTCCTCAAGGGTAATCTCTTCTGCTTTAGTACCTTTAGGTATCTTATAATTGTTACCTGCGTGTTTGATGTATGGACCGAACCTTCCGTTCAGAATAGTGATGTCGTGCTCCGGGAACTCCTTGATATTCTGTTTGGACTGCTTGGCTTCATGTTCTTTTATAAGCTCTATAGCACTCTGAAGATCAAAGGTATAAGGGTCCCCTTTCTTGCCGATGGAGATAAATGTGCTGCCCACTTTTATATAGGGTCCGAATCTGCCTGATGAGCAGGTTATCTCTTTACCTTCATACTCTCCAAGATGTCTTGGCAGTCTAAATAGGTTGAGGGCCTCGTCGAGTGTCAGACTCTCTATAAGTTTCCCTTTAGGGAGGCTTGCAAATCTCTTTTCAGGGTCATCGTTCTCACCTATCTGGACAAGTGGACCGAAGCGGCCCATTCTGGCTATAACGTTTTTCCCTGTAGCGGGATCTGTTCCGATAACCCTCTCTGCATTTTTGGGTTGGGCTACCTGAAGAGTCTTCTCCACCACTTCGTGGAAAGGTTTGTAGAATTCGTGTATGGTCTTGTTCCACTGAAGTTTGCCTTCTGCGATCTTGTCGAAGTTCTCCTCCACTTTGGCGGTAAAGCCAT
>JAEIGA010012292.1_pt1 | contig 12982 bp, 7 predicted proteins | sample 9270691 | NCBI WGS metagenome assembly JAEIGA01 (sample SAMN17057246, study PRJNA624740) | gut metagenome | biome: biome; isolation source: fecal sample | host: Bos grunniens | place: China: Xizang | collected 2019 | reverse complement strand
TTGTCAACAACTACAGGTCAGTCTATTCATTTGTATGGCGCAGGTGTTCTTCAAGAACAGGTGACAGTAGTATCACAAGACTACGGTAGCACTTGGGAGGATTCAATTGTGGTAACACCAAATGGTATATACGGTGTGGATTCGTGAGCTAAAAAGATCTGAAGATACAATGCAGACGGATTTGAGCTTATTTCAGACCAGTTAGTTCAAAGATTCCTCAATGATAATATTACAATGTCTGAAACGGACTGAACACCAACACATGTATTGAAAAATGTAAAAACTCATTACAATGCGTACAAAGGAGATGTGATGTTTACATTTTACAAAAACGGTCTTTGTTGGAACCTTTGTTATAATGAAAGAATTGATAAGTTTGTCACTAAATATACGTGGTCTCCAATTTTATCAGGTAATATTCAAAACAGTTTTGTTTCTATAGATCGACTTGCTTTAGAGCCACACGCTCTTATTGCAGAAAATCAAATTATTAAAAAAGGTCTTGTTCTTGATGAATCTGGAGCAGAGGACTATAGATTCAATTTTGAAAAAGATTGAACTCAATATAATGCAGAGATAGAAGAGATTTTGGATGAAAGTGAAGATAACACTATCATAGAATATCCAATTAAAGAATATGCTTGCAAATTTAATAGAACTTTTAAATTGAAAGGGTATGATTTGTGCGATTCTGTAATCACTCATGTAAAATCTGTTACAGTGTGTGATAGAGATGGAAAAATTAACACCATAACTAATGACACTGAACATGGGTTCTGATTAAATTCTTTATTAGCAAATGCTAATATTATAAGTGATGATGAAACCATAAAATCTGTTGAAAAGTCAGCTAAAAATAAAGTGTCTGCTGTAGGATGAGGATCTAAAAATACTGAGACAACACTTTCTAATTTAGATGAGGGCGAGTATAAAATACCACAAGGTTTATATTATAAAGAATTGGGTGAAGATTCTGACGATGACAATGATCGTGCTTTTAACGCTTGTCAAAATTTTAAGGCGATGTGGTCTAACTATGTGGCAATTCAAAGTAGTACTAATGCAGACGTTGAAGTTAAACTAAGTGACTATGTCAACTGGATAAAAATAGAAATGAGCGTCACCCCTGCTGTTACAACACTAAACCAAGAAAAAGAGGATAGTGATGAGTCAGATTATAAGGACATTATACAAACATGTTCAACCAAGGGTGATCCATTTAATCAAACTATTTGTCTGATTGCAAACAGAGACTATTTGGAGGATACATATACAAGTTGCAATGATCAAAATGATCAAAATTACGATGAAGAAAAAGCTTCTGAGTATAAAGACTATCTAAAATCTTGGGACAATAATCTTCGTGTTGGATTATACACTCATGGTCGTGCCGGAATCTACGATGAGATTAACTATACAGACTTGGATCCAGACAATCAAATCAAACCTACATATTGGTATGGAAAACAAGAGCCTTTTGAGTTTGAATTTGTTGTAAACACTCCAACAGGTATGCAGAAAATATTTGATAATCTTGTTATTATATCAAACAATGCAGAGCCAGAATCGTTAGAAATATCAATAGTTGGAGATGCTTATGGATTTAATAAGGCGGGTATTTTTAGATCTAATAAAACAACTATTGATCACGATCCAATAACAGGTATTCTCAATCTTGAAGATTTAAAAATTGCAAAACTTAAGGAAGAATTTAAAGATGCGTGTATGTCTCAAGATTTTAATATCAAACTTGGAGAGGTTAAGTTTAACACTACAGTCCAACGCGACCCTGTACTTAATCAGTACACGTTGTGTGTACACGATGATTGTAGAGATGTTAGATCTAAATGAGGAAAACGTCTTGGGAATATAGAATATAGAGAAGATAAATGACTGGTAACTTTAAGTCCAATTATGTTTAAAAATACTAAACCTGTATATAATGACAACAATGTTGTTGATAAGATAACAGGCTCTATAAATTCTGCAAAACTTAGAGATAAGTGGTGTAAAATCAGAGTTAAATATAAGGGAGACAAATTAGTGGTCATTTCAGCATTACAGACATTTATGTCATTAAGTTATTCATAGTATGGGGAAGACAGCGACAAATATGTTTGGCAGTTTTGCAGGAAATGCTTTAACTTCTGCTAAAGATAGTTTAAAAGGTGCTAATAGTAAATTAAATTTAGGAAAAGCCAATACGTTTATAAACGGTGCGGGAACTGCTCTTAAGATGTTCAAAGCGGCAGATCAATTAATAGGAGGAATTGTTGATATAATTCCTGGATTTGGAACAGATGACGTTAGTTTATTTGCAGCAGATCGTGCTGGATTTAAAGGTAAGTTACAAGCTCAGAATTTCATAAACAAGTCCGGTGTTGGTAGATTGTTTACTGCAGTAGCTGGTGAAAGAATGCAGAAATTTAATGAAAGTGCCTATATGAATACTGTAGGCACTGGATTTACTGGTTCTGCAAATGATTTCGGTGCAGCAGCTGATTTAGGTGGCAAGAAAATTGCATTTGGCAAAAAAGAAGCCAAAGCCTTTTTAGATACTGCTAATGCACAAAGTGCAATGGTTTCACAAATTGGATATGAATCAGAATTAGCAAGAGCTAATAGTGCGGGTCAATTGTATCAACAGCAGAACTTTAATAAATATCAAGGACATAGACCAACGCTTCTTATGAAAAAGGGGAGTAAATTTCCAGAACTGGAAAAAGCTAAAACACTATTACTCAAACTAAATCTAAACGGAAAAGAAGTTTTTAAATTCCAACTTGGCGGCAAAATAATAGATCCTTCCAAGAATATTATTCCAGATGGTGCTTTACACAAAAATCTCAATCATTTGTCTGAACATAATGAGGAGCTTCAGGATCAAATCACTGAAAAAGGAATTCCGGTAGTATCTGAAGACAAAGAGGGTAATATTATACAGCATGCTGAGATAGAAGTTGGTGAAGTTATTTTTAATCTTGCAAATACAGAAATTATAGAAGGATACTGGAAACAGTATCAAGAAACAGGAGATGAGTCTATTGCAATAGAATGTGGCAAATTTCTTACCAAAGAATTACTACACAATACTGTAGATAAGGCTGGAATTAAAAACACAGTAGAATAATGAAACAGATTGATATTACAATAGCAAATAAAGCATATACCGTATCTGTTGCTCAAACAGAAGAGGAAAAAGAAAAAGGTTTGATGGGAGTGGAAACACTCCCTGAAGATCAGGGTATGCTTTTTGATTATACAGATGATCCTCAGACAGAATTATCTTTTTGAATGAAAGACACTTTAATTCCTTTAGATATTGTATTTATAAATAATCAGGGGATTGTAACAGCAGTCACACAAGGGACACCTATGTCTGAGGAGCAAATTGTCTGTGAAGCAGATCCAGAAGAGCTAATATTCTACGTACTTGAAGTAAATCTTAATTCTGGAATTAAAGAAGGAGATAGATTTAAAATATCTTCAGAACAAAACGCAGAGGAAGAAATTTCTGATGAGGAAGTTGGAAAAATGTATTTGTTAGATCCTCAGGGAAATAAGGTTGCTCTTATTGAGGCTGGATCAAGAATCTTTAGTCGAAAAAATACGAAAGTTCTTTTGAAACTTGCTAAAAAGGCAGATAGAACAAAGGAGGATTCCGACTACAAAAAACTTGGAACAATTATGTTCAAATATTTGGATATTCAAGATTCTAATGAAGATGAATTTGTAGACGCACCAACAGGTAAACAACATGACAGCTAGAGAATATGCAGACTTGTTAATTGCTGAGTCCAAAAAGCCTGAATTAGAACGTACTTTTACAATAGCACATGTACCAGTGAAGATGAGAGGGGAGGTCGGACATTTGCTTAGGAAAGAGTACGGAGGTAATGAATCAGACAAAAAACTTGGAGAAGTGACACAGAAAGTCGCTATTGCTATTCCCGGATTTGTTGCAGGAGTTCAAACAATTCCTGGAGTGTATTCCATACTTGCAAATCCAGTGGTTCAAAAATATGTTGCAGACGCTGCAGTTGGAGTATTGGGTGGTAAAATTGCAGATAAAATTATTGCTAAGGATTCTAATGGAAAGTATGATTCTGTAGGAGAGTATGTATACAATGCAAGTGGATTACGAAAAGCTACAGAAGGAACCGCTTTAGAAGAAATTGCAAGAAATTTGTCTGAAATGACAAATCCTGGATATTATGTGTCCGCATGAGGTAAACCTTTTATAAATGTGGGAGCTGAGTTTGCAAGCAGAATGGTCCCTGGACCAACAGCACTCAAGCACAGATATACTAGACAGAATATAAATGATGCTGTTAAAGATGTCTTAAACTACACTAAAACAGATAAAGCTACAGAACCAATTCTATTTGAAAAGGCACGACAAACAGGTCAAAAATCTATGGCAAGAAATACTCCTGCGTATACTACCACAGACGGTGTTTTGGTTGATTTTCCAGACAAACCTGTATTTAAGAACAATTCGAATACAGCAGCAATTACTAAGCTAGACGATCATACATACTCGTTAAGATTGTCTCCTGAGCAAGGTCAAACACTATCTTTAGCAGACAGAAAACAGGTTCTAAATTGAGTTAATGATTTACCAAGACATAGTTATATTTCTGGAGATTATTCGTCATTGCCTCAAGGACAAGTGTTCACAAATATGCTCAATGAAGGAAATCTAGGAGCATTTATTAAAAACTATATCTGACCTTCTAAAGGACCTTTATTAAATACATCAGGAATGTCTCCAGATGCTTATGAATATGTAGCTAAACTAGCAAAGAGACCAGGATACAGCATACGTTACATGCCAGAACCAATGACCTCTTTTAATTCTTTAGGTGCACATGGAAAAAATAAAGCAATTTATGATGGTTGAGTATCATCGTTGACTGGTGACCGATCTACAAAACAGGCATATATTAAACAAGAATTAAATCCTTGACTTGAAAATCTTGGTGTGGAACAGCTTGCGTACTTAGATACAAGAGGCAATATAATAATGCCTCATATTAGTGCTTATAAAAATAGATTAGGTGGTAAAATAAAAATGGCGAAGTAGTAACTACCTCGCCGGAACCTTCGTCAATTACAATTTTAACCTGAATCCCGTAATGGGATGTCTAAGCTCATCTCTATTATTGGTTCATGTTGCAAATATAATATAAACAAAATTAACATCCAAACGTGTTTTATTTGGAAATAATAATTTTTATGCGTATATTTGCCTTGTAAATAAGACAATAGGAAAGATCTTTTAATTTTAAAATAATTTAAATTATGCGTATTATTACAGAAAAACAAATTAAGAAATTCCAGGAAGGTGGCGCAATGCCAGTAGAGGCTGCACCAGCTCCAGCGGCTGCTCCTGCACAGGAGGATCCAATTGCAATGCTTGCAGAGATGAGTATGCAGGCACTTCAGACTCAAGATTGTCAGATCGCAATGCAGGTTTGTGAGGGCTTTGTAGCACTTATCCAGCAGATGCAGGGTGGCGCCCCAGCTCAGGAGCCAGTTTTCCGTAAGGGTGGCAAGATGCTTCGTAAAAAGTGTCGCAAGTAAGATTGTGGGGAGGTTATTATACAACCTCCCCATTTATGTATACAACATATCATTATGGCACAAATTAAAAAATTTCAAAATCCTGCAGGTCCTATAGAGGAAGCTGCAAAAAAGAAGTATGGAAAAATACATAAAAACGGTACTCCGTATGAAGTCACTGATGATACGTTGGGATGGCTTCGTTCTCAAGGGGGTATCGGAATAGAAATTGCAAATAAACTAGAGAATGGAACTGATCAATACATAACTGTAGGTGCAGATGGTGTTGGAACCATTCACAATATGTCCATGCCGGATTCAGAGTTGAATTATAGACAAAAAAGACGTCTTACTAGAAAACAAGGTATATTGGGAGGACTCTTTGAATCAGGAGCCGTTGATAGCGCTAGAGAATACATACAGCGCATCTCTGATCAGAATTATCAATCTTTTATTAAAGACCCTGAAAAATATGATTTACCTAAGCTTGAGTTAGACTACAATGTAGTAAAAAATGAAGATGGTAGCTTAACATATAGCTTTAGTAAGTATAATGATAATAACAGGAAAGCTGTACTCCGTTTAGAAGAATTAAAACAAAAAGGATTTGTTATTCCAGAAGGTAAAGAATGGAAAGGAGATGGTGATCTTTCAATTATGCAAAATTATGCAAAACAAATGCCTGAAGGACTTATCGATCGTGTAAAAACACATTCGCTTACTGAGAATGATAAAGACTTTTTACAAATATTTAATGTCATTTATAAAAATAAAGAAAAAACAGATAAAGGAGAAAGCATTACTAAAATAACTGAGGAAAAGGAAAAATCCGACAAATGAATGTCTGCAGTAGGTACGTACATTGCCAGTTTAGGTCTTGATCCAAGTAATAATGGTGTTAAAGAGCTTTTTGGTAAAATAAATGTGTCGTCTGATGGAACAGTAACACTACCTAAAGAATGGGAAACTATTCTAGGTAACGGGTATGTTTTCACCAAAAATGACACAGATTTTGCTCCACTTTCTGGATACATATACATTGATGGGGAAATAAGGAAGTTCGATGATGTAAAAAATGATCCTAGGGTTATACAATTTACTGAGCATTATAATCGAGGTGATTATGCAAATGCTAAGAAACTTTTTGGATTTAAATCGCCTAATATTTACAGTGAGAATCCGTCTTGATCAACTTATGATGGTACGAACAATACTTGGTTAGAAAATGGGTTAGCATCAAATACCCGCTATTATCTTTCAGATGATGGTAATACAGCATATTACTTGTTTAATGATCCTGAATTTCACAGTTCGTTATATAATTTTGGACAATATAATAAGCCTGAAACAGAAACTAATCAACCTGATGTTGTTGGAACATATACTTCCGTACCAACATGGGATGCGGAAAATTATGAAATTGGAAAAGACGCACAAAATAACCCAATAACTGTAGACTATGCAGCATCCATACCAGCTAATATTAGAGGCAAGAGAAATCCTTGGTATGTATTTTTGCACAAAGGTCAAATGTATACAGTAGAATCAGTGGGAAAAAATGGTGCAAAACTTATACATGTTGCCAATACTAAAAATTGAACTAACGCTAAAATTACAGATTTTGTCTCCTGGTTAAAACAAAACGGATTAAATATGGACGCTGCAAATAGTTCTAGTAACGCGTATGAACAAATCAACAACTTGGCTAAAACATATTCTCAAAATATAAGCAAGCATCACAACGGAGGAACTGTGCAAAAAATTAAAAAATTCCAAATGGGAAGCATCTATGATCTTGATCCAAATACATTTGACGGTTCTAATGCAGGACCTGCAAGACTTGCTGACTTAAAAAATGGTAATTTAGATAGCCATGATATTGCCGACTTAGTTTCCTTAGGAGCAGATATTAGCAGTTATATTACCGCATTTGGAAAAAATAAAAAAGCACTTTACACATCTCTTGGGTTGGATGCTTTATCCACACTAGCATATTTATATGCCAACAGTCGAGACGGTTTAGGCTGAAATGATGTTGGAAATGCAGCATTGAATTTAGGACTAACAGGACTTCAATACACTAGTTTAGAGGCAAGAAAATCTAAGGTATTGAACACTTTTAACAAAATATCTAGATGAGCACAGCCTTTATTGTTTGGTTTTGGATTAAATAATGGTTATCAGGGTCTTTCTAATATTATAGAAAAAATTAAAGATGACCGCATTGATGAAATTACAAAAGCAGAAGTAGATGCTGTTTATCAAGGAATCAAAGCAATTATTGGAATTGGTCAGAATATTTCTGACGTTCGTGTTAGAAATAAATATTTGACCAAAGCAGAGGCACAAAAAATAGAAGCCAACAAAATAGATCCTTTGGCTGGAGTTTCTGATAAATATAAAAAGGCAGTTAAGAAATATGTAGTGGATACTTTTCTTAAACAAAACAACAACGAACCAGGATTTATTACTGGCGCTGATGGCAGTAAGTATCCAACAAAATGGTTTGATGCGGAAACTGGTACAGTAAAACCAGATATGTATGATGAAGCATATGCTGGACTTCGTGAAGGTTTAGGGAATACTAGTTTTACACCTGATGTTATCAGAAAGCTTTCTCTTGAAACACCAGATTTGCCAGTAATAAACAAGACTGCAGTTAAGGCTGAAAGAGCTAAAGAGGTTGGAAAGTCTTTTGCACAAAAAGGCAAAGATGCTGTACAAAGCGGATTAGAAGTTGCATTCTGAGGTATAAATCCAGACAAATATATTTTAGACATGTCTAAAATAGAGGATGCAACTAAATTGGCTGGTCCTACTGTTCGTTCTTTGGAGCGTTTCTACTATGCAAATCCTGAAAACTATGTAGAAGTTCCAGAAATACTTAAGGTTAGGGCTAATGCAAAACAACCTAAAATTATGCCTACGGAGCAGCCTAAAACAGCAGAGGTTCCTACTCCTAAACCAGCGCCGGAGGTACCAAAACAGCAAGTAGAAACAGTTGTAGAAACTCAAGTTCCTGTAAGCAAAACTGCTGTTCCTGAACCAACTCCTTCTGTGGCACCTGTTAAACAGCAGACCGCAGTACAACAATCTTTGTTCGATCAAAATAAATCTCCGCTTTCACTAGATGCGATTTTTCCATTTAGACACAAAAATAACTACGAATTGAAATTACCTGCCAGAGTGAGTATTAATGCCCCAGAACTTACACCTAGACATATTGGTACATCTATAAAAGGAGAGCCTGTATATCACTACGACTTGAAACTGGGAAATACGGTAATTGCAACATATGATCAGTTTGGTAATTTGAAAACTCAAATTTCTCCACGTGATTTAAGTCAAATTGAAATTAAACGCTCTGGAGGACGTATACAAAAAGCGTGGGGTGGAGCTGCTATTTTGGAAAGGTACCACAAAGCTTTTAACGCTAGTAGATTAACAGCCGATGATAAAAAACGTCTTGAAGGTTACGGAAAAGAGGGTACCGACATATATAATTTATATGGTAATCTGCTGTATAACACTGACTTATCTACAAAAGATAAACGTACTCTACAAGCAGCAATAGGAAAAGCCAAATTTAATCCTAATGGAAATCTCGAGTATGATATAAATGGACCACAAAAAAAGAAGGGTGATGTAAATTTATTTGGTGTTTTATCTCCATTTGCTGAATTGGCTGTTTCAGAAGCTGGAAACAAAAAGGTTTTAGATACCACTATAGAAGCCATTCGCAAAGGGTCTATTGGTGCCATGAAAAGCATGCCTATTAAACAATATCAAATGGATTATAGTGCACTAAACCCTTTAATTACTGAACACGATAATCAAGTTGCAGAATTATGGAATCATACTTCAGAAGTAAATAAGGGGTTGGCTGATTCAAGATTAAGAATTGCAAATAACAGTAATACCGCATCAAACATTATTAAAAATGCACAAACATTGTCTACTCAAATGGGTAAACATATATCTGATGTAGATGCACAAAATCTAAAACTCGGACTCAACTACCTAGAGGGTGAAAGACAAATTACTGATTATAATAACAACATTGCAGGTACTACAGCAGCAAACATTTTGTCTAAGAAAGCAGAAACCATTGGTAAAACATTTGACAATTATACTAAAACAATGGCTGAATTCCGAGAGGATCAGGATAAGTACAATGCAGTTAAACGTACACAAGGTTTGTATGCAGAACTTAATGATCTTAGCAAACAATATACTGCTGCAGAAAGTTCGGAGGAGAAAAAAGCAATTCTTGCCAGAATGAACGCAATCAGAGAACTTATTGGACATGCTGGTATATATAGTAGATTTACAGGTAAATATGCTTTAGACACTACATGAAAATCATAACTTTTCAACAGGGTGGAACAATGAATTTAGTTGATTATATCCCTGTTTTACAAAAACCATTGTCAGGAGGAGGTCAAAAAAAGACCTCCTCTGATGACAAAAAAAGTGGGAATGAATTAGAAAAAGCCATATATAAAGTATTGGATGAAAATGGTTTGCAATCAGATTCTGAAATATTTTACACTTATGCACAGTCTCTTTTAGAGGATGTGGCTTTTGGTATAGGAAGTCATAGCGCCTCTCAGCTAATTCAATTAAGAAAATATGCTAACTTGCTTGTTAACAACAAAAAACTATATGATAACGCAGAAGAGCATATGAGAGCCCACAATACTGGAGATGACTATGCTCTTACAACTGAAGGTAAAGTATATATTGGAAGACAAACTGAAGAAGGTAAGTTTGAACTTAATACTGTTAAGATTTCAGAACTTAAAGAGAAGTTGGATGAATGGTCACCTATTACTAATAAAACTTTGCTTCAATTAAGAGACAGCTCAAACGAATTCGCTTTCAGAAAGGATATGTTGTTAGATGTTGGCGGATCGATTGGAATGGAAGATGTAGAAGAAGCAATACACAAAACAATCAACAACTTTGGAAAACGTAAAACAACACAATACCCAAATCTTACAGATGTTGTATCTAAAGGAATGGACATTCTTTATAAAATTACTATAGAACATTCTATGGCATATCAAGATGTTATGGAAGATAATAAACTTAAAAAGGATGTTTCTGCAGCAATTAACTATTTATATTCAACTTTAAACGGCAATGCTAAGAATGTATTAAAACTTAAGGCAGAATTAAACAATAGTTCTGTGCAGGAAATACTAACATCTGCAATAGCATTATATTCTGACTACATTGAAACCCCAGACATCGAAAAAAATCCTGCAGGAAAAGGTTCAGGAAGCGGAAAAGAAGACTCTGGACTAAAAACAACTCAAACTTGAGCAAACATGGTTATGGAAGACAATGGTCGCCCAGACACTTTTAAAACCATTGTTAACAAAAGTACACTTGCGTTTAATTTTCCTGGATATATTTATGATAGCATTGATACACGGGACAATAAATCGTTAAATATTGTAACTAGTGTATCAGATACCTTTATGAATCTTGCAAATCAAGGTTTGACTGATAGTACAAAAAAAGTATATTTTGGAAATAAGGAAATAAATCCTGCACAAGTAGGTAGTGACATTTTAGTTGACAATACCAGAGGAGGATCAGTTAGATACCTTCCAGTTGATGCTTACGGAAATCTATCATTCTCAATGATGCAACAAATGGCAGACATTCAGAATGAAATCGTCAAAAAAAGAATTACAGATAAAGAGCAAATTAAAAAAATTTGGGAAGATGCAGGATTTGCTTATAGTGAGAGAATAAATACTGGTGTCCCAAAGGGAATGCGTCTTGCAAGATTTTGGGTACAAGATGGTTATACAAATGAAAATACTGAATCTTTCCCAGATACTTTGTGAGGAGGAGCATCTCCTTTATCTGGAAACCAATTTTTTGAAAAAGTTTCTAACAGTACTGTAAACAATCTTATTGTCCAATTTAACCAAACCCAAGAAAAGTCAGGACGAGTTGGATACGATATAGGTTGATTTGGAGGAATGTACACAGACTCGTATAGAGGCTCTATCTTTATTCCATTAAACGAAGATCAAAAACAAGCACTTGTATTAACTGATAGAGGTTTTATAGAAAAACCACATTACGATAAAATTAAAGCAGCTACAGATATGACTCTAGCTGCATCACAAATACAAACGGATCCAAGCTATTTATAATTAATATGAGCGATACAACAAAAATTCACGATTATGGTGCGGCACGACTTTTAAACCCACAAGAAACTCCTGGGACATTAGTTGCACTAGGTCTTAATGCCGACAATACTAAATTAGAAGATAGAGAATTTTATAAAAACACGAGAACGGTTCAAGAACTCTTTACTAATGAAGATGGTGTATTTAAAGAGGATGAATATAATAAGTTTTATGACCAATTGACCACCGAGTTTCAATACTTAAATGCTTTAAAAGACCAGGACTACGCTTTTGATTTTTATGAAAGAAATAATGCTAATTACAGAGTAAGTGTTGGTAGAAAATCTAATCCTCAAGTTACTACAGAATTAATTCCTAATCCAACACACAGTTCACTTGGATTAATTTCTGGAAATACTTGAAGTACTCAAACAGAAAGTAATCGTGAATTGGCTCAACAAAATCAGGTATATAATTCTGAACAAAACATTTGAGGCACAGAAACACTTAACGAGCTTGGGGCTTTTGGTGTATTATTTGGTGATCCTTTAATGTATGCTACTTGGGATGATGAAGGTACACACATTGATCCAATGACCGGAGAGGAAAAATACCATCAAAAAGGGGAATGAAAAACTGATCAATTTGGTAATTTTTATGCAGAAACTGCAAAAAGTAATGCTGAATATTTAGACAAGCAATTTGTTAAAATATCTGATGTTCTAACTGATGATAATAGTGCTTGAAATACGGTTGATATTTTTGATTCAGATAATATTGAAGCATCTCCAGTCAAATCCACAATCAGAACAGCTCTGTGGGTTGCAAGCACATTCATTCCTTACGCAAACATAGGTTCTGCAATTAAATATGGTACCGCAGCATTGGAATTTGTAAAAGCTTTACCAAATGTTGCAAAAATGTTAAACGGTTTTGTCAACGATGAAACTCCTGAATGAATTAATACGTTTGATAATACTATGGCTCGTTTCGATAAATCCAAAAATGACGAAACTATACAAAAAGGATTTTGAGCGTATGAAAACATTTTAGATTTGGTGGAAACTTCGTACATGCAGTTAGTTCAACAACAGGCTATTGCAAATTTACCAAATGCGTTATTTAAATATGACAAAAAAGCTGAATCGTTGATAAAAGCAGCTCAAGAAGGAAGTTATTTTGCAAAAGGTCCTCATCGATATGAAGCATTTATTAAAACTCTCACGGGAGGTGAGTAAATGGCAGCAGACGGACATCTTAAT
>JAEIGA010012291.1_pt1 | contig 12982 bp, 7 predicted proteins | sample 9270691 | NCBI WGS metagenome assembly JAEIGA01 (sample SAMN17057246, study PRJNA624740) | gut metagenome | biome: biome; isolation source: fecal sample | host: Bos grunniens | place: China: Xizang | collected 2019 | reverse complement strand
CCTTGGAGAGAATGCGGATGAGGGAAGTGCCGTTTTCCCGAACGGCTGCCACTGTATCCAAATTTACTGCTGCGGCCAGCACGCGACCCCGCTGATGGTCGGTGTGATTGCCGCCGATCTCGGTGCGGCCGGGAGCGGAAAAATACCGGTTGGGTTCGCAGCCGAAGGCGCCGCGGAAGCCGGCATCCAAAATCTCTTTCTGGTTGGGATCAATCTTCAAAACAGGTGTGGTCATAGCACATACCTCCCATTATATTTTCTCCATTATACAACCATTCTGGAAAGAAAGAAATAGAAAAACGAAAAAAATAGAAAATTTATAAGATTTTGAAGCCGGAACGGCAAAAAGCCCCGGGAGAACCGGGGCTTAGGCTGAAGCCTTTTTTATGTTGTTTTTATACCTTTTCCGGAACAATCCGTGGCGGTTGCAGTAGTAATAGAGATGTCCCATGCCCCTAAGCTGCAGCCGGGTTTGGGCATTTCCCTCCGGGTAGAACTTCACCATCTGGATCCGATCGGAGGTGACGAAGGCTAAAAAGGAAATGAAATGCTGCTTAGCCATGGGGTGGTGGACGGTGATGAAATGCTCGTCTTCCACATTTTCGACAGTGATGGTATGGTCCGTGTCCGCCTCTTCCGCTTCCAGGGCAGGCAGTGTGATACCGCAGCAGCTGACCACCGCTTTGCCCAGGGTGTGCAGAATGTTGCCACAGACGGGGCAGACATAGAATTGGCTTCTCAGCATATTGGCGGAAATGTTTTTGTTGACGATATGTTCCCCGTTCATCAGTTCAATGAGGGAGATGCCCAGTGCCTGGGCCAGTGGCTGCAGCAGGCCGATGTCCGGGAGCCCCTTGGCGGTCTCCCATTTGGAAACGGTTTTGCTGCTGACACCGATTCTGTCTGCCAGTTCTGTCTGGGTCAGATTTCGGCTTTCCCGAAGTTGTTTGATGGTGGCGCCGGTGACATAGGTGTTCATGAAGATCCCGTCCTTTCCCAAAACAGCATATCACGAAACCGCTGAATGCGCAATCTGCGCTTCGTAGACAATGCAGAGCACCTGCCTGGATTGCGGCAAGGCTTACGGTGGAAACCTGCGCCGGTTATTTTTTGTACAAATGCTGGATGGTATCTCCCTGCAACAGAACAATATTTGTGGAGGAGATCAGCGCGTCGTGGGCATAATTGCAGTATTCCTGATAGGGGGACATTCTTCGGACAGCGCCAACTTCTTCACAATGACCGGTAAAGGTCAGAAAGTACATATATGCCTTTTCCGGCACGGTGACGGTTACGGTTCCGGTCTCAGCGTCATAAGGCAGCGTGACAGAGCTCCATTTGGGCAAAGAATTGCTGTTGTTGTACTTGCGAATGGCATAGGGCATGTAATGCAGTTCCACTTCGGGATTGGTGATGTCAGAGGGAATTTGCAGGGAAAGCGTATAGGTATAGCCATCTTCTGCGGTGGGCTGGCGATCCGGCTGAATGAAGCCTTCGGAGCGGCCCAACAGATAGTCTGTATACCGGTATACTTCAGCGGAGGATACGCCGTGCTGGTGGGAATGGTCGTAATGATGCTTGATGATCAGTGTGCCGTTTTGCAACGCCTCGTAGGAAAGCACATTGCAGTTTACGGAGCAATACAAATCATCGTCGCCGCACAGCAGAAGCGTGGGAACGGGGGAATCCGCCAAAAAATCCCGGTTGTGCCACAGATAGCGGGCTTCGGGCTTTTCTTTCAGCTTTTGTCCGTCATATCCGTAGTTGAATTCCTCGCCGAAACTACAGTAAATCGGCACACAGAAATCGAATCGGTAGTCAAAGCAAATGGCATTGGAGGCGATGATACCGCCCCAGGACATACCAACCACACCTACCTGCTCCACATTTTCCAGAGAGCGGAGCAATGTGTTAGCCAGAATGGTATCGCCAACCGCCCAGTACATCCATTGATCCTGCAAGGGAAGCTGGTAGGATTCAAAGTTGTCGTTGGGAATATGACCAAACGGATCGTCGGCAAAGAAACGTCCGGAATCGCTGAAGGAGTTGCCTCCGGTGATATTGTAAGTGCCTTCCGTATCCAGCGCAATGGCTGCATAACCGTGATTCATGACCTCAATTACAGCGCCGGCGGAGGCATGTCCTGCGCCGCCGTGGACATAGATCATGCCGGGGATGGTGCCGCTCGCGCTCTGGGGAATGCCCAGATAGCCAAAAACACGCACAACATTGTGTTCGGTCAGAGCGGCATCGTCTGCCAGCGAGGGGTCAAAAGCGCAGGGATAATACAGATAGATCGCCATGATGCGGCCCTGGTTTCCGGAATGGCTGGGATAAGGCGCGTGCTTCGGAAGTTCCTGAACCCAAACGGCTTTCTGTCCTTCTTTCAGTGTATCCGCAGAATCCTTGCCGCACCAGTAGACCGGGCAATCCGCAAGAATGGCGTAGTCTGCCATGGCTTGAGAAAAGAGCAGGGTGGCGGCATCTTTTGCCAGTTGATCTTCCTCGGAACTGACTTCCATCCGGGGCGCTTCCACGGGGGGAACAGTGGGCTCCGTTTCCGGCGGAACGGACACGGTGGGTGCGGTTTCGGAGGGATCTGTTACAGCAGGAATGGATGGTGCTGTCGTGTTAGAGGGTGCGGTGGTTTCTGCCGGCTGCCGGGAGCATCCGGCCAGCAGCAAAAGAAGTAGGAAAATGCTAATAATTTTTCTCATAGGGAACCTCCTGCATAGGCTGTATATTGCAAAAAAAGGGAAAATATAGTACAATAAAAGCGCCGCAAATTGCGAGTCATGAATACGGGGTTGAAGCATATGAAGCAGTATCTTTTGCCAAAAGACGGCAATTTCTACAAAGCGAATCTGCACTGCCATACGGTATATTCCGACGGAAACAAGACACCGGAAGAAATCAAAACCGCCTATCAGCAGAGGGGGTATTCCGTCGTCGCTTACACAGACCATGAGCTTCTGATCCCCCATGATGAACTGACGGATGAAAGCTTTTTGGCGTTGCATGGCTTTGAGCTGGAAATCAACGAGGAAAATAAGGAATGGAAGCATCTGAAGGTTTGCCACATGTGCTTCATCGGCCTGGAGCCGGAGAATATCACCCAGCCTTGCTGGCACCGGAGCAAATATTTCTTCCGCGGCAATCCCCGCCATCGGGAACTGGTGAAAATTGATGAAAATGAGCCGGATTTTGAGCGGCACTATGATACCGAATGCATCTCCCGCGCTATGCAGATCGGCAGAGAAAAGGGCTTCTTTGTCACCTACAACCATCCTACATGGAATCGGGAAAGCTATCCCCAGTACATGAATTATTCCGGCATGCATGCCATGGAAATGTTCAATGGCGGCACCATCGTTTTCGGCTATGAGGAATACAATCCCAGAGTCTATGACGATATGCTGACCGGCGGCAAGAAAATCTATTGCATCGGTGCGGACGATACCCACAGCTTTGTTCCGGATGAAGATCCGAAGAGCGACCTTGCTCTGGCATTTACCATGATCAAGGCGGAAAAGCTGGAATACCGCACGATTACAAAGGCCTTGGAAGACGGCCATTTCTATGCATCGGAAGGGCCGGAAATTTTTGAACTGTGGTATGATGACGGAAAGGTGTACATCCGCTGTTCGGAAGCAAAGGGAATCATGCTTCAGTGCCAGACCCGCCGCGCCGGCATGGTGCTTGCGGAAAACGGAAAATCTGTGACGGAAGCGGAATTCACGGTGGGTCCCGATGACGGCTATTTCCGTCTTACGGTGATCGACGATGCAGGACGCCGCGCCTGCACCAACGGATATTTCCTGGAAGATTTGGTTTAAGAAAACGAAATATTGTGAAGTGCCGCCGCAGGAAACCTGCGGCGGCCTCTTTTTGTCAGTACGTATCCCGCAGAGAGGTAAGCGTCAGTTCTGCCCGGAACTGCTCCAGCGTCATAGGCGCGGAAAGATCTTTTTTCAGCGCATAAATATGCCTGGGTTCGCCTGTTAGACAGAAGAAGTTGTCGGAGAAAACGGCGTCCTGCCCGGTGAGCTCCAGACGGACATAGCAAGCAAGCTCTTCGCTGGAGATACAAATGGCGAAGGCGTCCTCTGTTTCTGTCACATCGGCATGGATCGCGCATTCCGGCAGCGCCAAATGCTTATGCTTTACGAAGAAGGCGGCATCGGTGGCCACCAGCTGTTCCTCCTCATAAAGAGAATAGGTGAAATAGCAGGATTTTTCTCTGCCCTGGATCCATGCTTCAAAATCGGCATCGAAAGCGCAATCCACATTAAAAGCAGCGATCTTACCGGTCAGCTGTTTTTCGCAAAGCACCCGGTTGTGCATGTCCTTTACAGCGCAGACAAGGCGGTACTGCTTCTCCTGGCGGGTTTCGTTTTCCACATACACACGCATGCGCGGGCCTTCGTCCAGAATGCTGGCGGTGAAGGGGGCATGAACGCGGCGAACGGCATAATGCAGCGCCTTATACCGGCCGTAATAATCTATGGAAGACCAACTGATGCCCGGCCAGATATCATTGAGCTGCCAGTACAGCGTGCCCATGGAATAGGGGCGGTTGCGCCGCATATGCTCAATGGCATAGGGAACGGCATATGCCTGCATCAACTGCGTAACGTAGACCAGAGAGGGGAAATCTTTTGGATAACGGTAGTGGGCAGTCAGATAATGGAGGATCAGCGCGTTTCCCCGGTCGCTCTTCTGCCGGAAATCCATGACGGGAGAGTTGAGGTTCAGGTCTTCCTCTTCCATCACGGAGCGCAAAGTCTTCAAACAGGGAAGGCTCTGGAACGAGAATTCCGAAAGAAAACGGAAACGGTGCTTTCGGTATTCCTCCATCGGCGCCCGGTTCAGCCAAACGTCGTAAAAATGGGTATCGCCGGCATGGAAACTGTTTGGCAGATGGTCATTGGTGGTTTGGAAACCAATCATTTGGTAGTTGGAGGAGGGGGAAGAGGCCTTGTAGGGCGTGTCGGGATCGTAACGGTTGACGATTTTTTTGTAAAGATACTCGAACATCACCGTATAGTCGTTCCTGCGGGCAACGGAAGGGGTCAGGATCGGGAACCATTCCTGCCAACCCCATTCGATTTCGTTGTTGCCGCACCACAGAGCCAGAGAGGCGTGGTGGCGGATTCTGCGGACATTGTCCGCAACCTCGGCAGTGGTAGTTTCTTCAAAGCGATCGTCAAGCTCGTAGACATTGCAGGCAAACATCAGATCCTGCCATACACAAATGCCATATTCATCGCATGCGTCAAAGAAAGCATCGGAAGGATAATAGCCGCCGCCCCAGACGCGGATCATATTGTAGTTTGCCCATGCGCAGTCGGCAACCAGCTTTCGGGAGCGTTCGGGGGTGATCCGGGAGAGGAAATTGTCCTCCGGAATATAATTGGAGCCGGTGGCAAAGAACGGGCAGCCGTTGACGGAGAAGGCAAACTGTGCGCCCTTGCCGTCTTCATCGACTTCCTGCAGCAGTTCCAGCGTCCGCAGGCCGATCCGAAGCGCGGCGGAGTCAATTCGGGTGTCCGCATGGAGCAGTGCCACCTCCAGCTGATACAGCGGATGATCGCCCAGTCCGTTGGGCCACCAAAGCTGCGGATCGTCTATGTGGATCTGCGGTGCGTTGTGCCGGGCGGCCGGACAAAGGGTTTGATAGCGCTTTCCGTCCGGAGCGGTGAGAACTGCCTGCAGCCGGTAGTTGCCGTTGTCGGGGAGATGGTCGATATCTACCTGAACGGTTACGGTTACGGCGCCGTTTTCATGGTGCTGCCGGGGATAGACATCGCGAAGCACCGGGCCGGAGGCGGCTTCCAGATAGACATCTCTCCAGATGCCGCAGTCAGGCAGCTGGGGACCCCAGTCCCAACCGAACATGCTGTGAGCTTTGCGCAGATAGTTGTTGCCTGCCATGGAGCCGCCAGCGGGGAAATTCACATCCGCGGCAGCGATCCTTTTGGCAATGTATTGGGAGGGGGAGCGAAGCAGAACGGTCAGCCGGTTTTCGCCGTCGGTCACGATCTGCTTGACGGGGATGCGCCAGGTTCGGTGCATATTGTCGGCAGAGAGGATCTGCTGGCCGTTGAGCGTCACTTCAGCCAGCGTATCGAGCCCCTCAAAGACAAGTTCCAAACGCTGTGCATTCCGCATTTCTTCGGAAACAGTAAAACAGTGGCTATACAGATAGTCATGCTCAAAAATCGCTTTTACAACAGTCTCATTTTCCCGGTAATAAGGATCCGGGATCAAGCCTTGTTCCAGAAAGGTCTCCATGCAGGAGCCGGGGACTCGTGCGGGCAGATCGGATTGCCAATCCGTGCGGCGCAGCTGCCAAATCCCGTTCAGGGACTGTGTGTATTTCATGTTTTCACCACTTTTCATTCACAAGTCCGGATTTGAATGCCCTGATAGCATTCCACCCGGGGAATCACAAATTTGACTTCGCCGTTCTCCCAGGAGAAAGGAATTTCCTGACACTGGGGAACAAGAGAAACGGATGTAACCTTCTGCTCCAGCCGGATAGACACCGGAATCTGCGTCAGCGGAACGATATCTTCAATCACAGACACGGCGCCTCGTTGAATCGGGCTGGCATAAGAGATGTGGAAAATATACCGGTCTTCCTCGGGCTGATAAGTCAGTCGCGTACGCCCGGCACTGGGGATGTCCACGCGGTAACGCGGCCGGTAGATTCGATAAATGGCAGAACGCAGAAGCTGCTTGAACACCTCGGCACCGTCTTTGTAGTACATCTGGCAAAGCGGGTGAGCATAATAGATGAGGTTCCCTTTTTGCACCATAGCAGGACTTCCGGAGGGATAATCCCGGGAGGGGGTGTTCATATGGGAGCAGTAGTGGGCATAAGTTCTGTCGAAATACGGCTCATAGGTGTCGCAAAGGATATCGCCGTCGGTTGCTGTGATCTGCATGGAACCATTATAGCACAAAAACGGCGCGTTTCCAAAGGGCAATTGGATTTGCCTGGGGAATAAATAGTCCTGGGCGTAAACGGGTTCGGACCGGAATTGCATACCGGCATCCAGCAGGAAGCTGCCGTTGCGCAACGCGGAGCGGTAACCGAACACAATGGCGCCGCCCTGGTTGGCGAACTGCTGCAGCCGGAGCGCCTCCGATTCCGGCAAATCGACATAGTCCGGCAGGATCAGAAGGCGGTAAGCAGACAAATCGTCACCGGGAACAACAACCTCAAAATCGATTTGAGATTCCAAAAGAACGGTATGCAGACCCTGGTCGCTTTCCGGATTACCGGAAAGGTACACACCCACATCCGCGGTGGGCAGAGCGGGATAGGCATAAGGCTCAATTTCTTCCAGAGCCCGGAATGCGATGCCGATGCTGCGATAGGTTTCCATATCCATCTGCCCGGAAGGGGGCATCTGGTCGCCGATGCAGCATTTAGCGCCGTTCATTGCCATCGTCAGGGCTTCGTATTTGAGGGCCTGGGGGTTCTTATACCCGCCAAACTCGCCCCATACCGTATGGAATTTGCCGGTTTGACCCAGGATCTCTTTGCCGTAACGGCGCATATAGCTGGCTCTGGGAGGCATCTTGTTGTAACCGCCGGAGGTGGTGGGAAGATCTTCCATTTCCAGATAGGATTGGACGCTGTGATATTCCGGCTCATAGATCTCCGCGCAGCCGTTAAAGAAAATGGTTGCCTCGGGGAATTTTTTGTGCAGGATGGCATTGGTGGTTTCCATGAACTGCAGGTGCATTCTCACGTGATAAGCATGGGCCTGTGCATCGTTCTCCGGATCGTAGCCCAGCTGGCGCATCTGCTGAAGGCAATGCGGACAGTAACAGGCCTTTTCCAGACTGCAAATGTCATAAAACAGTCCGTCCAGCCGGTCGTAACGATCCACGATCTCTTGCGTCAGATCATAGATGTGCTGGGCATAGGGGCCGTTCAGGCAAAGATTCTTCCAGGAGATCCAGGGACGGGGATCGGAAGGCGAGGCAAGAAGGTCTACGTTGGTCATGCTCAAGCTGCCGTCTTTTCTGCGCATAACCCATTCCGGATGCTGCTGTTCGTCCAGAGCGGACCAGCCGGCGGTGATGTAAACGGGTACATCGACACCGATCTCGTGGGCAGCATCCATGATCGCGCCGGTCAAATCGAAATCCGGGTCCATGGTTGGATGCTGCGTGCCGATCTGCGTTGGGTAGTAGCAATAACCGTGATGGCATTTGGCGAAAATGGTGATTGCGCCGATATTGCCTTCTTTCAGCGCGGCTTGAAATTGCTGTTTATCAAACTTTCTTCCAACGTCCGGTATCCATTGCGAGGTGTGAAAATCCAGGTGAACCTGGCGCGCCGCAAGCTTTTTCATAAACGTCATTCCCTTATTTTTGAATTATTGGGCCAAAGTGCATGGTCAAGCTGCTGTTCTCGGAATTCAGACGGTCTGCCTGGACCTGTCCGCTTTCCAAAATCAACGAATATTCATATTCACGGTGCTGATAAGTGAGGGTTTTGTCTTCAATGGATTTTAGATAATGCAAATCTGTCTTGTGGTCAAAACGCATGGAGAATTGCTGATACATGTCTTTTTCGATGCTGATGCCGTCCTCACGAAGGAAAATGCGGTATTCGCCGAAATTGACGCGCAGACAGATCTCATTTTCGAAGCGTTCGATGCCGGTAATTTTGGCCGGCGCGTCCAGATAAAGTCCGGCGGGCTTTCCGTAGCGCTTTCCGCTGAACTGATCGCCGCAGGGGATATCCTTTTCGTCACAGCCCTGGGTGAAACGAACACCGTCGAAGATGGGCAGATTGTCGTAAATGCCTTTTCTCGTGCGGCAGGGTTCGTCAAGATAACGGTCCCGGTAGCGATCGTCAAAAAGATGAAGATCCCGGATCCAGAGGGTGTCGCCGTGCTGATAAATGTTCACACGGTAACGCTTCGAATGATACCAGACAGACCGGTTATTCAAGTCTGCCCAGTCATAGGGGCTGGAAATAAAATGGTTGGGGGTTTGGGCATAAGCGGCGCGGAATTCCCGGCCCATCTGGCTCACCGTTACAAAGCGGTATTGATACTGCTCTGTGTGTTCCACAGCGAAGCGGCACTGCATATGCAATGCCCGCTCCAGATCGCGGCCGAAGCCGAAGGAACTTTCCTGCCCCAACTGGAAATAGGAAAAGCCGCTTGCGTCCTTTCCGAAAAGCATTTCCATGCACCAGGCGACCCAGGCGGGATCCTGACCGTAGCGCCAGGTGGGCTCCTGGGTAAACAGATGATAGTTTATCCCGTTCATCTCGCCCCGGGTGAACTCATAATAGGAGTACATGGGGTCGGAAATGTACATGCGGAAGACCGGAACATCCAGCTGGTTTTCCGGGGTTTGCGCCGGTGTGAGCATATTGTTTTTGGAAGGGTAGTACCCGCCAAAATAAGGCCCGCCCCAAAGGGTGTATCCGTCCATGCCCCACTGTTCCCGGCAAATGATGTACGCGTCCATGCCGTAGCGGGTGTTCAGATAGTCCATGGTCTCGCTGTCCAGAAGCCAGGCGCCCACGGTGCGGGGGTAATGTCCAAAGCGGCGGTAAAACAAAGCCATTGCGGCATCGCAAAGCTTTTTCTTTTCTGCGAGGGAGTAAGACGGTGTGCAGCCGGGATCCACATAAAAATCCCAGTCGCGGTTACGCTTGCTGCGCCACGGAACATCGGCGGCGGAGCAAAGCCCGCCTGTGACTTCCAGCCAGAGGCCGACCTCGTCCGCATCGGTGCGGTTATCCAATACGGTTTGCGTGAATTCATCCCGCTGCAGCGCATCGTATTCCAAAAGATAGGTAGCCGGGATGTTATATTGGCGATAAAGCGCCATCTGACCTTTCAGGGCGGTCAGATTTGCGGGATCGTAATTGCCGTAATATTCATAGGTTCGGACAAAACAGACTGCATTGATATATTTTTGCTGCGTCATATTTTCGTCCTCCTTTCGGGTTTTGGTTCCGCCAACTGCCTAAGGCTGCGCGCCGGCGGCAGATACGATGGCCATTATTTTGTCGTCGGATTGCCATTGATCATTTGCGGTATTGTCGCCGATGATCACATTGGCGCCTTCCACCTCTGTGGCAAGGGGCCATGGGATTCCGGGGGCATATTCTTTTTGGGTGACTTCGGTAGCTGCGTAATTGCCCTCAATGGAGCAGTTCATAATCGTTGTGCTTTGGAGTTCGCCGGTCACACATACACCGTCCGCCAGGGAAACGGGCATTGCGCGGGCGCAAAGCCAGCGGGTGGTGCCGACGCAAACATTGGCGGTGGCGTATACCCATTCACTGCCGTCATCGAGATAAATAGCGGGCATGCCGGAACGGATAGAGCCGGTCATATCCACAAAGTTTTCACGAATCAGGAGGCCTTCGCCAAAGAATGCGCCCATGGAGCAAATGCCGCCGGAGTTGGTAATGCGCATGCACGGACGGATGACGCTGTTCTGCGCGATGAGGATATCGCCGGTATTTTTGGTGGCATCCTTTTTCACGGAATAGTTCGCATAGCCCCAACCGGCATAAATGCCTGCGCCGCCGATATTTTCAACGGTGTTGTGGAGAATGTTGACCTGATGACCGTAGAAAACAACGATGCCGCCGGAGCCGATGGACTGAATGCCACAATTGGTTATGCGGTTATTGGCGATGGTGATTCCTGCGGGAATCACACTGCTTTTATTGACAGAAGTGATGTTTTGCCAATTTTCCGGATGGGGTTTCCGGTCCACCAGACCGTAACCGTTCTTCAGGTTGATGGTGCCAACCACAAGGCCACTGCCGTTGATATTTTCTAGGTTGCAGCCCTCGATGGCTGTTTGGTAGACATGGGTGCGCAGAGTGATGCCGGAGGTGTCGCAATTTTGAAGCTTGCAGCCGCGAATCGTCAAGTTGGATGCGTGATCCACTTCAATTTGTCCCGGCATCAGGTAGCGGGTGAATCCATCTGCCGTGCCGCTGACATAGTAATCGGAAATGACCTGCTTGTAGGGGCCCTGCAGCAGGCCGGATGTACCGTAAGCAAACGTTAAATTCTCCAGCAGGATATTGCATGCCAATTGCTTGTCGGTGCCCTGGATCTGCAGAAGGCCATCCGATACCGGAACAACGCAATCCATGGAAGCGGGATTGTTTTCTGTGTAAAAATACAGGGTGTGAGAGGTTTCATCGAAGTAGTATTCGCCCTCTTCATCCAGGAACAGATAGGAATTTGCCAGGTGATAGCGGTTGGCGCTAAGGTCATAGTCGGCCATCTGGGCGCCGTTTAGCGTCTGGAGCGTTGCGTCGCTGCACAGCAGCGTGACCGCGGAACCGTTGATGGACATCTGGGAGAACTGCATGCCGGTGCGGCAGAAGGTTTGGTCAAACAGCAGGACAAGATGCTCCAAATCCTTCTGAAGCGCCTGCGGATCCGGGGCTTCCGGCAGCTGAAGGGTAACAGCGCAGGAGGCGATTTTGATTTGGGGGTTATACTGGCTGAAATCGCAGTAGGAACTTTTGTTTTCCTGCACGATGCCGTTTTCACCCTGGGAATTCACAAAACGGCCGGTCACTTCCTGGGAAGCAATTGGCATGGGCAAGCCATCTGCGTAGAAACCGTTGACCCGGTCGATCTGCGGCAAGGCTACTTTCCAGATCTGGCCGCTGTGGCGCTGCCAGCCGTCAATTTCCAGACCACCGGAAATTACGGTGTTTTCCTGCCCGCGGATCGTCAGAACATAGCCGTTTTCCCGGTCTGTGTGGGTGTTGGTAATGACGATCGGCTGGGAAATGGAGAAGGTATCGCCGGAAAGCTGGATGGTGACATCCTTCGAAGCGATGGCCTCTCCGGCCAGCTCCAGCGCCCGCCAGATGCTTTGCACCGGCGCGGATACACCGTCGGCAGCGTCATCCCCTTGGGGGCTGACGGAAAGGATGAAGTCTGTCGGTAAATTGGAGGGTTCGGAGGGCTCAGAAGGGACGGAGGGTGTGGGGCCTATGGAGGCAGAAGGAGGGGTTACGGATGTTTGCGGTGTTTCGGTAACGCAGCCGCAAAACAGGGATGCCAAAAGAATTGACAGACAAAACAGTGAAAAAGCGTTTCGCTTCATAAATGCCCTCCTAATTACCGGATCGGATAAGAATCAGCGCTGTGCGCCGGCAGCGTTTACGATCTCCATGATGGCAGCATTATCTCTCCAGGCCTGATCGGCAATGTTGTCCTCGATGACCACGTTTGCGCCGATCACTTCGGAAGCATAGGGCCAGGGCACGCCGCCATATCCAAGGGGCTTGGTTTTGATGCTGGAGTAGTTTCCGGAGATGATGCAGTTCATGATGGTGTTGCCTGCAGGCTGGCCGGCCTGGACCTTTCCGCCGGTGGTGACCAGGGGCAAAGCGCGGCAATGGAGCCACATGGTTGTATTGACAGAAACATTATTGGTGGCGGTGACCCATTCACTGCCCTCATCCAGATAGATGGTGGGAATGTGCTGGGCGAGCGCACCGTTCATGTCAATAAAGTTGTCGCGGATGATACAGCCTTCGCCGAAGAATGCGCCCAGGGTGTAGATTCCGCCTACGTCCTCCACCCGCATACAAGAGGAAAGGACTTTGTTTTTCTCAACAAGAATATTGGCGCAGTTTTTGGTTGCGGTGTTTTTGATACTGGCGTTGGCCCAACCCCAACCAAGGGAAATGCCGGAGCCGCCGACACGGCTGACGGTATTGGAAATGACCTGCAGATCATATCCGTAGTAAATCAAAATGCCGTTGGAGCCGATGGAATCAATGCCGCAATGGTCGATGATGTTATTTTCGATGCGGATCAAAGCGGGGATCACGCTGTTTTTCTTGACGGAATATACATGCTCCAGATCTTCGGGCTGGGGATAGTTGTCGGTGATTCCGTATCCGTTTCTCAGGTTGAATGTACCTACAGCAATGCCGCTGCCGTTGATGTTG
>JAEIGA010012290.1_pt1 | contig 12983 bp, 11 predicted proteins | sample 9270691 | NCBI WGS metagenome assembly JAEIGA01 (sample SAMN17057246, study PRJNA624740) | gut metagenome | biome: biome; isolation source: fecal sample | host: Bos grunniens | place: China: Xizang | collected 2019 | reverse complement strand
GACATATGAGGATAAAGAGCGTAGTTCTGGAAAACCATCGCGATCTCTCTGTCCTTAGGTGCTACATCGTTAACGAGTCTGTCTCCGATGAAAAGCTCACCCTCGGTGATCTCCTCAAGTCCTGCTATCATACGAAGGGTGGTTGTCTTACCACATCCCGAAGGACCTACGAGTACAAGGAACTCCTTGTCCTTGACCTCAAGGTTAAAATCCGAAACGGCGGTAACGCCACCCGGATACTTTTTGTAAATGTGTCTAAGAGATAAGCTTGCCATATTTTTTGAGCCTCCTGAAATTATTACGAAGTTAAATTATTAAAATACTTGTCTAATATACCGTATTATATTATACCAAATTTTTGCAAAAAATGAAAGCGGATAAATCCCCAAAATTTAATAAATTTATTTGTGCAACATATACAAAAACGCTATAAAAATCATTATTTTGGGCTTTTTTTGTTAACATTGCTTTCCTTTTTTCATTGAAAGTCCTATTCTTTTTTTCTTGATATCTACCGAAAGAACACGCACCTCTACCCTGTCTCCTACCGATACGATTTCAGAGGGATGCTTTACAAATCTGTCGGCAAGCTCAGAGATATGAACAAGTCCGTCCTGATGCACTCCTATATCAACAAAGGCACCGAAATCAATTACGTTTCTGACTGTTCCCTGAAGCACCATATCGGGCTTCAGGTCCTCGATACCCATTACGTCCTGACGAAGCACAGGCGGCTGGAAGCTGTCTCTGATATCTCGTCCCGGCTTAAGCAGCTCGGTAACTATATCGTGCAAGGTGGGCGCTCCCACGCCGCATTCCTCGCATACCTTCGCGCTTCCATACGCCTTTATCTTTTCGGGGAGCTCGGCAAGCTTTCCTTCGACTACGTCGCTTTCCGAATATCCGAACATATCCAACAGCTTATGCGCTGCCTCGTATGACTCGGGATGCACTCCCGTATTGTCGAGAATTTCCTTTGAGTGAGGCACACGCAAAAATCCCGCGCACTGCTCAAAGGCTTTTGCACCTATTCTCGGCACCTTGAGTATTGCGTTTCTTGATTTGAACTCTCCGTTCTCTTCTCTATATTTTACGATATTCTTGGCGCTGGTCATATTTATTCCCGAAATATACGACAGCAAGGAATATGATGCCGTATTCAGGTCTACGCCTACCGAGTTTACGCAATCCTCAACTACGCCTTGCAGCGCTCCGTCAAGTCTTGCGGGCTTCATATCGTGCTGATACTGTCCTACTCCGATAGACTTAGGGTCTATCTTTACAAGCTCGGCGAGAGGATCCTGCAATCTTCTCGCTATGGACACCGCTGAACGCTGCATTACGTCAAAATCGGGAAATTCCTCGGCTGCCAGCTTTGACGCCGAGTAGACAGATGCTCCCGCTTCGCTTATAATGATATATTTACAGTCATAATTAACGTCCTTAAGCGTGTCTGCTATAAATATCTCGCTCTCACGGGATGCTGTTCCGTTTCCGATGGCAATAACGTCCACGTGATACTTTTCTACCATCTTCTTTATGATCTTAGCCGCTTCCTCGGTCTTGAACTTAGACTTTGTAGTAGGATATACAACTGCGGTATCAAGCACCTTTCCCGTCTTGTCCACTACGGCAGTCTTACATCCGTTTATATATCCGGGGTCAAAGCCAAGCACAGTTTTCCCCTTAAGAGGAGATTGCATGAGCAAATGCTTAAGGTTATCAGCAAAGAGCTTTATTGCTCCCTCGCTTGCGGTATCGAAAAGGTCATTTCTCACTTCTCTTTCTATGGAAGGCGCGATAAGTCTGTCATAGCTGTCTATAACAGCCGCTTCAACGTATTTTGAAGCAGGGCTCTTAAGGTTCGTTATCATCTCGGCGCAAAGGTAATTAAGAATAATTCCCTTTTCTACGCTTACGCTGACTTTAAGTATCTCTTCCTTCTCGCCTCGGTTTATGGCAAGAACTCTGTGAGCGGGTATCTTCGATATAAGCTCCGAGTGGTCGTAGTACATTGAATATACCGTATCCTCCTCGGTATTGCTCTTTGTTGCTATAAATCCCGTGTCAAAGGTTATCTTTCTTACCGTCTTACGGAAATCTGCGTTATCCGAAATACTTTCAGCTATAATATCACAGGCTCCCGCAATAGCCTCCTCGGCGCTTGCCACCTGCTTTTCCTCGCTGACAAAGTCCTCGGCTTGCTCCTCGATAGAGGGGACGTACGTGTCCTCCTGAGCGAGAATAAGCTCCGCCAAGGGCTCGAGTCCCTTTTCACGCGCAACCGACGCTCTGGTCTTTCTATGGGGACGGAAGGGGCGGTAAATATCATCCACCTCTGTTATAGTCTGCGCTTTATCAATGGCTTCCGCTATTTCCTCGGTCATCTTTCCCATCTCGGTAATAAGATTTCTGACCTCTTCTTTTCTCTTCTCTATATTGCGAAGATAGGTAAGTCTGTCGTCAAGGTCGCGGAGTATATTATCGTCAAGGCTTCCCGTTTCCTCCTTACGGTAACGGGCAATAAAGGGGATAGTATTTCCGTCGTCAATAAGAGCTACCGTCTTCTCTACCTGCTCCTGCTTTATATTAAATTCCTCTGCTAATCTTTTAATAATGTCCATGGTAAATCTCCGTTTTATAAGCTTTCTTTAATTGTTTTTTTGTGCGCCCTAAGGGCATCTATCTCGTCCTCAGTAAGATATCTCCACTGTCCTCTCTCCAGCGTACCGTCAAGAGAAAGCGGTCCAAAGGTAATTCTTTCAAGATAGGTTATTTTATTATCCAGTGAGTTAAGCATTCGCTTTATCTGATGGTACTTTCCCTCTGTAAGCGTTATGATACCCTCACTTCCGTCTCCGCAAAGCTCTATGTGCGCGGGCAGTGTTTCATATCCGTCATCAAGGACAAGCCCGTTCTCAAAGCGTTTTGCCTCCTCGGGAGTCAATGGGTGCTCGGCTTTGAAGCTATACCTCTTACTCACGTGGCTTTTCGGCGAGAGCAATTCGTGAGCCAGCTCGCCGTTATCGGTAATCAGGACCAATCCAAGAGTATTTTTATCAAGCCTTCCGCAAGGAAACATCCTATCGTTTCTCACGTTCGGCGGAAGAAGGTCAAGCACCGTAACATCCCGTCCGTCCTCGGTGGCGCTTACTACTCCCTCGGGCTTGTTGATCATTATATAGTTATATTCCCTGTACACAACCTCTTTGCCAAAATAAACGATTATATCGGCATTAGGGTCAACGTGCATATCACCGCTCTTGGCTACGCTTCCGTTTACCGTAACATTTTTGCCGCGTATCGCTTTTTTAGCATCAGACCTTGAGCAGCATCCGCAAAGCCCCAAAAATTTGTCAAGTCTCATTTTTACCTCTTACAGAAATATCCAAAACGCAATCAACATAATTGCCGCCACCGTGCCAAAAACACAAATGCCCACTGAAAATCCCCTAAAAAAGTCTTTATTTCTTTTCATAGCAACACCTCCTCGGTGTTAGCATTTACTTCTGTTTTTCCAAGTATTCGGTTTCCCTGTCTTTTTTGCTCTTAAATCTTATCTGAGTGCAAAGAATTCCCGCAAACATAAACGCACATCCTAAATATCCTATCCAGGATATAGAATCTATGCCGAAGATTGCACCTCCAATGGCACTGAATGCCGATTCGGTAGACAGTATTATGACGGCGTAAGTGGGGTCAGCATTCTTTTGCCCTACTACCTGCAAGGTATAGGCACATCCGCTGGAAAGAACTCCGCAGTAAAGAAGCGCCCATTTTGCGTCAAGGAGAGCTTGTACGCTAACCTTCTCAAAGGCGAAAGCGCATATCATTCCCAACAATGCGCATACGGCAAACTGTCCCCACGAATAATGCAAGGAGCGCAGCTTTTTGCCGAAATGCTCGATAAGCATTACATGTGCCGTCCATAAGAAGGAGCCAAGGAGCAGCAAAAGCTCTCCAAGCCCGAAGGCAAAGCCCTCTCCTACCTTATAGCAAAGCAAAAACAGACCTATAAATGCGCACAGCGCGCCTATCCATACCTGTATTCCCGTTTTCCTTTTAAACAGAACAAGATACACAAAGGGTACGAATATCATATAAAGTCCTGTTATAAAGCCCGATATTCCCGCGCTGGCGGTTATCTGAATTCCGAACTGCTGAAGCGTTATGGCGCAAAACAGTACTATACCCGTTATAAGTGATGCCTTTAACGTCAGCTTTCTTTCTGCCTTATCGGTTCTTCCGCGCTCAAATATGAGTACCACAGGCAAAAGCGAAATTATTCCTATGGTAAATCTGAAGCCTATCATAGTAAAGGCTCCTATATACTTAGTACCCTCTACCTGAGCAACAAACGCAAAGCCCCAGATTATTGCGGCGAGAAAAAGCGCGGCATTTGATGTCCATTTACTTTTCATTATTCTGTCTTATCTCCGTCAGTATCAAGCACAGCAAAAGCCTTAAAAGCTTCTACTTCCTTTTGGTAATCCTCTTCCTTTTGTAAATAACGCTTAACGTGTACGCACAGCACCGTATCAGCAGGAAGCACCTGAAGCGCCGGATTTGTATTATATATCGAGGTATCTCCAAGTCTTATACCAAATCTGCTTACTGCGCCCTCAGGTGTGTAGCCCAACACGTCGCTCAGTTCGCAAAGTCTCACCGAGTCGGCATTTCCGCCCAGCATATTAAAGAGATAGGGGTCCAAAAGCAGTATGGAGCTTTTATCGGTGGCAAGCAATGAGTCAAAGGTCTCCTGCTGCTCCACGATAAAGGCGCGGTCTATGTAAACCGGTGAACCATCGGGATTTAATCCCTTTTCTGCCTCTTTTATCTGTTCCTCGGACATAATAAGATAGCTCAAAGCATTCGCGACCGCCTCATCGCCAAAGCTGTCCTTTGGGAGATTTTGCGATAAGGAGGTTCTTATATTAGCTGTTTTCTCTCCGTCCAGATACACAGGTCCTGCGTAAATAACCGCAATATCACTTTTTTCCTTAGTACAGCTTTGTGCTATGCAAACGACCGCCACTATCAAAAGAAACGCGGCTATTACCGTGTGCCATTTATAATGATACCAAAAATTCTCAAGCCAACTTAAAAATTTGCCCTTTTCAATGGCTATACCCTCGGTATACTCTTTTTCTTCTCTCATTTTTCAATCCCTCAAAAACGCAACGTAGGGCTGTCACCAAAGAGCAACAGTCCTACGAAGTCTTATTTTCTTAAGCCTTAAAAACGTCCAAAATCTTTATCTCGATGACCTTGCCCTTGTTGGTAGTAGCGTGTACCACATCACCCTTCTTCTTTCCGATAAGAGCCGCGCCTACTGCGGAGCGGTCGGATATCTTATTTTCAAAGGGATCTGCCTCGTTAGAGCCTACTATCTTGTACTCGCACTCTACGCCGTCACGGGTTATCTTTACGCCCGAGCCAAGACCTACTGTGCCATTGTCGCTTTCCTCAACGACAACCGCGTGCTGAATAAGCTCCTCAAGCTCTTTTATCCTTGTAAAGCACTTGGTCTGCTCATTCTTTGCCGCGTCGTACTCAGCGTTCTCCGAAAGGTCTCCAAAGGAGCGCGCCTCAGCTATCGCTACCTTTATCTCCTCCATTCTTACTTTTGTAAGGTACTCGTACTCATCCTGAAGCTTCTTAAAGCCTTCTTTTGTATATTTCTGTTCTGCTGCCATTTTTGAAATGCTCCTTTGCTGTTAATTAAAATGTTTTATTGCTTCTTGCAATTGATTGTCTTTTTGGTCGGGCAGGTCGTAAATATTATATTCTGCCGCTTCCGCACTCAGCTCTACCGCATAGTCGGGCTTTATTCCTATTAGGTCATAGCCCTCGCTCTTTGCTGAGTAATACATATGAGTAGTAAACTTGACCGCGCCCTTTAGCCCAAAGGGAGCAAGCGCATAGGTGGTCTGCATCTTACCCTTTCCAAAGGTAGTGGTGCCCACTATGGCGCCAAGTCCGTAATCTCTGAAGGTAGCCGTAAACAGCTCTCCCGCGCTTGCGGTATTTTCATTACAAAGAACCACCATATTAAGGTCCTTGTATTTTCCGATATCCTCTTTTGATACGTTACAGGTCGCATAGTCGCCCTCAAGGTCAGATACTACGCCAACCTTTTTCTCGGTTATAGTTTCACTGTCATTTTTCGTACGGATATACACGTCACCTTCATTAAGGAAATAACTGAGGATAGCCGCAACGGATATCTCGTATCCCCCGGGATTGTACCGTACGTCTATCACGAATTTATCGCATCCCTGCTTTTTCAGTGTTTCCACTGCCTCACTGAACTGAACTGGGGTCTTAAGCTCAAAGCTCGTTATTTTTATTATGCCTATCTTACTGTCAAGGGTGGATACTCGGGAGTATACAGACTCGGTGGTTACTTCACGGCGCGTTACCTTGAATTCCTTTTCCTCGTAGCTATCGCCGTTCTTTCTCAGGATAGTAAACTCAGCTTTGGTATTTTCCTCGCCCTTCAGCTTTCGCAGAGCCTCGTCATATCCTAATTGCTCCACAGATTCCCTATTATCACCGATACCCGTATAGGCTATCATATCACCTGCACGAAGTCCTTCCTCCTGAGCGGGAGAATCCTTCATGACGTTTATTATTTTAAGCACAGAGTATTCCTTGCCCTCAACAATTACCTTGGAATTTATTATATTTACTCCAATGCCGTACATTCTTCCCGCACCTTCATTGTTTGAAGCGTCAAGCTCCTCCTGCGTATAATACGCGGCATAGATATCACCTGTTGCGGCAAGATATGCTTTGAGCGATTCCTCTGTTAGCTTATCCTTATCTACCTCACCGTAGAAGTAGTTTTGGAGCAGAAGGTCAATAATGTCTACCTCCGAGAAGCCCGACATACCCGATTGAGCCCCGCTGCCCGAATTATTGTTGTTTGAATTAAAGGCTTCCTTGTATATATCAGAAAGCTGCCTTTGATAAATGCTGCTGCACACAGTATACGTAAGCATAAAGGTTGCCAGAATAATGGCAATTCCCGAAAGGATGCAGCTGCTTAGCGAAAGCTTTATTTTCTTTTTTACTTTTTTCTGTATCTGCTCCACAGGTTCCTGCGTTATCTGCTCTATGGCATTCTCCGCGGTGCTTTCGCCAACCTGTTCGCTATTTTCGTTTTCTAAATTCTTATTTTCTTCTGACATTCAGAGCTCTCCCCGTTTATATTTATTCTTCGAGGGTGAAATATAACTTTGAAGTCTTTAAAACAGCCATATTCAATTCAAATGCGAAATACTCACAAAGGAGCATTTCGCAATGAAATTATATGCTTTTTCTGCGTCGACTATTAAAATTTTACCGTCTTGGAATCCAGATATTTTCTTACCATCAACGCTACCTTAAAGGTGATGGCATGCTCAAACTCACGAAGGTCAAGTCCTGTAAGCTTGCGTATCTTCTCCAGTCTGTATACAAGCGTGTTTCTATGTACAAAAAGCTTTCTTGACGTTTCGGAAACATTAAGATTGTTCTCAAAGAAGCACTGTATGGTCATAAGGGTCTCGCGATCAAGGGACTCAAGGCTTCCTTTCTTGAATACCTCCTGAAGGAACATCTCACAGAGGGTGGTGGGAAGCTGGTAAATAAGTCTGCCTATGCCCAGATTTTCATAGCTGATTATGTTCTTCTCGGTCTCAAATACCTTGCCGACCTCAAGAGCTACCTGTGACTCCTGATAAGCCTTTGCAAGATCCTTGATGTTCTCTACTATCGTAGAGATACCGATAGCGACCTTGGTGTAGAACTCGGTAGAAAGAGTATCGGCAATGTTAACTGCCATCTTTTCTATCTCGCGCATCTCGGTACCGGGCTTAAGTTCCTTGACCAGAACTATATCGTGCTCGCCTACGCTGATAACGTAGTCGCGGGACTTGTCCGGAAACATATTCTGGAGCATCTCAAAGGGCAGCATATCGGTCTTGCCGAAGAACTTGATAAGGAATACTATTCTGGGCTCCTCAATGTTGAAGTGGAGCTCCTTGGACTTTATGTATATGTCACTGGGAAGTATATTGTCGATGATTATGTTCTTGATGAATGAGCCCTTATCGTATTTTTCGTCATAAAGACTCTTTATGTTCCCGAGAGAAATAGCAAGAAGCTTGGACATCTTCTCGGCGATCTTATCCTCACCCTCGATAAATACGATATATTCGCTCTTCTGACCTGCGCCCATATAACGGTACGTATGACCGTCAAGTGCCATGACCTCGTTAGCGAAAGGAAGTCCCTCAACGACACCATCTCGTACAGAGCCCATCTTTCCCAGATCGGAGCAAGCTATGACCACGCCATTTTCGTCTATAACGCCCGTCGTGCGGTCAAACGCATCCTTCATTTGATATATAACACCTTGAAATAATCTATTGGACATATCTTAAACCCCTTAAAAACGTATTTTAAAATCAATTGTACATACTGACCTATATTATACACCATTTTTTGTGATTTTTCAATAGCGTTTTTAATATTTTTTATAAAAATTTAAAAAAAATTTGTTAATAATGTGTAAAAATATCAAAGCTCGGTAGCGCAAACAATGCAGGCAAGAACAAAGCCCGACGCGGTCTCGGTGCGGAGTATTCTCTTTCCAAGTCCTGTCATTTTCATTCCAAGAGCTCTTGCCGCCTCTGTCTCCTTTATTGAAAATCCACCTTCGCTTCCTATGAAGAGCGATATGCTTCTGGGCATATCCGACTCAAATCCGTGAAGTATCGCTCCAAGAGGCTCTGTTCCGTCGCCCTCATAGCAAAAGAGACAGATGTCACTTTCCAGCGCTTTACCTATGGCATCCCTGAAGCTGACAGATGGGCTTATCTCGGGAATAACGCTCCTTCCGCACTGCTTTGCGGCTTCTGCCGCTATCCGCTGTCTTCGCTCGGTCTTGCGCTCCTCGGCGTCGCTTTTTATCTTCACTACGCAGCGCTCGCTCTCAAAGGGAATTATCTCCCCTACTCCACATTCCACAGCCTTCTGTATTATGGTGTCAAGCTTATCGCCCTTGGGCAAAGCCTGAAAAAGTCTTACGTATACCCTCGGCTCGTTTTCTGAATGCTTGGCGGAAAGTATCTGCGCGATGACCTCTCTATCCTCGTCAAAGGACTTTATTTTACATTCGTATTCGTTGCCCTGCATATCGCAAACGGTTATCTGCTCTCCAACCGCCATTCTCAATGAGCGCGCGATGTGATGCGCATCGTCACCTATTATGGATATGCAATCATTCAAAACTCTATCCTGTCTTACAAAAAATCTTGGCATATCTACTCCGTATCAATAATTGCTTTTAGCGGCATCGCCCTTGAGAAGTGTTACAAGTCGGCTCGTTCCCAGTCTGTCGGCGCCCAAGGACAAAAACGCATCCGCGTCCTCAAAGCTTTTAATACCGCCAGCCGCCTTTATTCTTACGTTCTTACCAACGTGCTCGGCAAAAAGCTTTACGTCCTCTACCGTGGCTCCGCCCGTGGAAAATCCCGTAGAGGTCTTGATAAAATCAGCACCCGATTCGGTGACTATCCTGCACATAGCTATCTTTTCCTCTTCGGTAAGCAGACAGGTTTCTATTATGACCTTTAACACCTTACTGCCGCATATTTTCTTCAATGCTTTTATCTCTTCGGTAAGAGCATCGTACTTTTTAGCCTTAAGGTCACCGATGTTAATGACCATATCTATCTCGTCCGCTCCGTTGTCGAGAGCATCCTTGGTCTCCGCGCATTTGACCGGGGCGGTGTTATAGCCGTTGGGAAAGCCTATTACCGTGCATACAGGCACTCGACCTTCAAGGTATTCTGCCGCCTGCTTTACAAAGGATGGCGGGATGCAGACCGAGGCTGTCTGATATTTTACGGCGTCGTCACATATTGTCTTTATATCCTCCCAGGTAGCACCCTGCGAAAGCAGGGTGTGGTCTACGTGGGACATTATCTCTTTTATTTCTCGCTTCATTCTGTCGCCTCAGCTTTCTTAAAGCTCCACTGTGCTATCTGCCTTATCTTTTCAACGTCTGTTTCATAGTAGGAAACGGTCAGCTCGTTGCCCTCCTCTATAAGGAGAACACTCTCGTCAGCCGCAACGCTCTGCTTATAAAGACATCCGTCGGAGCCTGTAATATATACCGCCGATTCTCCTCCCATTGTTACTATACGCACGTTCTTAACAGTTATATCGGCACTGGGCACAGTATCGTCGTTGCTTGAGCTTCCGTCGGTAATTATACCATTCTGCTTTAAGAGCTTGATATATTCCTGCTTTGCCTCGGTCTGAGTAGTGCCTGTGGCTACAACGCTGTATTTTTCTACGTTAACCAGCGCGTAAAGCTTAACCAGTCCCCCGCTGTCCTTAAGCACCATAATATAGGTAGCCTGACCCGACACGTTGATAAGCGACGGGAAGGACGCTACGTATCCCTTTTCCTGCACCTCGCCCTCAGCCGCTCTCATAGCGGAGTACTCCTCAGCACCGATTACGGGATAGAACTTATATTCACCAGTTCTGGCGTTACTGATAATAAATCCGATATTACTCTCGTCGCTGGTAACAGAGGTAACACCCGTAAAGAACCATACGTCGTCCCCGATAACTATATATCCGAAGTCGTCTGTGGTGACCTTACAGTCCTTGTTGCCTATTATGCTGTTCCAAAAACCGTTTTTAAGCGTTCCGTACCAGTCGTATTTCTGCGCTGCGAGGTTGCCCGTAAATACGTTATCTACCCACGAGGGCACGTCCTTCAGAGCGTAAATCTCGGAGCTTCCGTCAACGGGATTAAATATTATGACCTCGTTAACGTCCATCGCTCCAAACAAAAACACGGTGGGCTTCATACAAGATACTATATAGTAAGGATTGCCGTTGTCGTCCACCTCAAAGGAATAAGAGCCGAATATTTTTGTGGGATAAGACATGCGGAGCTTTCTGTGAAGGTCTTCGCCGAAAAACGCGCTGTCCGCGTACTTTATGGGCTTGTCAAGCTTGATATAATTAGCCTCCGTTACATTAACAGGGTCCACCATAACGTATCCCGGGATGCCGCTCTTTCGATTGCTCAGCCATTTAAAGAAATCGGCATATTCAAGGTTTGACACCTTTTGTGGGGTTCTCTTATAATTTATCTGACGGTAGGTAGGATTTATCTCATACTGAGAAACCACGTCCGAAAGCGCTCCAAGAGTTCTATCTCCCATTTTCTGCGCTGTTTCACTGTCCATAAGCGCTATGTTGCTTACTACTGCGGTTTCGGGCATATCCTCCTCAAACACCGCCTCGGGAACCTCTATTATATTTGAGTATCTCTCGGCATTAAAGAAGGTAGAGGATGCGATATTTCCTATTATCAGCACCAAAACGGGTACTGCTACGAGAGAAAGCGATACCTTCAGTACGGTCTTACCCTCAAAATTGAAGAATTTTTTACTGACTCCCTTGGGAGCGAAGCCTTGCTTTATCGAGAGCAAGGAGTATATAGCCGTAAAGCAAGCTATACCAAGAGCAAGGGATACCCAGAAGCCTTGGTAAAAAATATTGATTGCGGGAAGAGTTATATAAAAATATATTCCTCCCAGAGCAAGTGTGACAAGCAATGCCACCAAAATGCGAACCGATGTTTTTTTCATAATTCTTTCTCCTTTACTGTTTTAAAAATCAAATACGCATCTGCCGTTATCAAGCTTTAACGCCGCGTCAAAGCTCTTTCCGTTTTTTGAAGTAAAGCCCTTTATTACCGAGGTGCGTCCGCTGTCGAGCAAGAGCGTTACGTTCCTTGCGGATATGGCTCTGCCGCATATATAAGCGCCTACGGTGAATTTACAGCCGTTTTTATAATTGCCGCATCCGTATCCGAATTTGTTTCTCTTTACCTCGCTTGAGCAGAGTGGGCATTTGCCCACCACGTCACCGAAGAAGCCTGTTTCGGTATCCTCCTCCAGCGGCTGCTCGGGCTTTGGGGCAAAATACGCGGATATCTCATCCACAGCCAGCCTTACGCTGTCCTCTACCTCCAATTCCCCTCTGAATACCCGTTTGAGCGCTTTACCCATCTCCGAGGTCTTGAATTTATCCATACTGATATTCATTCTTTCAAGGCTTTCAATAAGGAATATTCCGTCGGGCAATATAGTATATACGTCCTTTTTAAGCTGGATATATCCGCTCTTTTTGGCGTTGTCTATTATTCCCGTACGGGTTGCCTCTGTTCCAAGCTCCACGCCCTCGAACATTGCGCGGTACTCCTCGGCGTCGTCAGCGCCTACCGTGTCCTCTGCCGCCGCTTTTTCCTCCCTAAAGGGATTTTTTAAATAATTATTAAGGGTTTCTATGGTGTAGTGCTTGGGCGGTGAGGTTTCCTTCTCACTCGGCTTGAAATCTATATTCACCCTATCCCCCTTGTTGAGATTGGGCAATATCTTGTCCTTCTGGGTGGCGTCGTCATATTTCATCCAGCCCCTTTCCTTTATGGAAAGCCCCTTTAGCTGAAAGCTTTCAAGCTCTCCCACGCTTACTGTTATCTCTACTTTTTCCGCTATACATTCCTCGGCGCAGAATACCGCTATAAATCTGCGGAATACCGTGGAATATACCTGCATCTCGGCTTCGCTGAGCTTTGTTTTATCGGGTATTTTATAGGTTGGAGTTATTGCCGAGTGTGACTCTATCTTGCTATCGTCAAAGATAGTCTTTTTATCCTTGAACACCACGGGATAGCCAAGTGAGGCGCAGTTCTCAAGTATCTTTTTTACCTTTCCCTTTTCGGCTGTGGCAAGATACTCTGAGTTGGTTCTCGGGTAGGTAAGATATCCGCTCTCATAGAGCTTTTGCACTATCTCAAGGCTCTCTGCCATAGACATCTTATATTTCTTTCCCAGCACGTTCTGGAGCTTTGAGAGCGAGTAGAGCTTACCCGGAAGTATGCTGTCCTTTTTGCGCTTGACCGAGGT
>JAEIGA010012289.1_pt1 | contig 12984 bp, 11 predicted proteins | sample 9270691 | NCBI WGS metagenome assembly JAEIGA01 (sample SAMN17057246, study PRJNA624740) | gut metagenome | biome: biome; isolation source: fecal sample | host: Bos grunniens | place: China: Xizang | collected 2019 | reverse complement strand
TCTATGTAGGATTTCGCAATTTTCGTAAAAACTAACACTGAAAATCAATCAGTTAAAATTAAATCAAGGTTGCCCGAATAGGGTAGCCTTTTGTTTTGTATTTGTGCGCCTTAATTTATCTAAAGTGGGTAGCGGGGGTAGCAGTTTGTGCCATACCCACGAAGATACAACCACCGAGCGACTGAACTTCTCTAGATAAAGAATTGTATAAAAAGAGGGTTTTCAAGGCTTGTAATACTCGAAAAAGCGGAGTTTACTTATATGTAAATGAGCATTTTGAGAGCGAGTATAACGCAGAAAACTCCTTTCTAGGCAATTTCTTCTACATCATATTCCATTATATAATCATCCATCACAAATCCGCAACCAATATCCGCTACGGCAGCCTCGGCGATACGGAAGCCTTTGTGGAGGTAAACCTCGCAAGCGTGTGTGTTATTGCGATTTACGGTGAGATAGATGGTGTCGAGTTGTAACTCTCGGCAGAGGTCACTCATATAGTCAAGACCAAGCGAGAAGATACCTTTTCCGCGGTGCTCCTTGAGGATGTAGAACTTGCTTAAAAAGAGGCGCTCGCCCTGCGGCTGCACGCCGAAGTATGCCAAAATCTCGCCATCCTCCTCGACAAGGAAGTAGCGGTAGCCGTGCATCAACTGACCCGACACAGCCTCATAACTCTGGAACATCTCAATCATATACTCCACCTGCTCGGGAGTACAAAATGCGATGTTCGCCTCGCGCCACACAATGGCGGCGACCTCGGTCATACGGCGGATATCTGCGCCGCCTGAAACTTCACGAATATTCATTTACCAAACAATTGGGGTTTTACCTATGCTCTGCAAGTAGGCGTTCGCCTGCGAAAAGTGTTTGCAGCCGAAGAAGCCACGATAAACCGACAGGGGCGATGGGTGGACACTCTTTAATATAAGGTTGCGCTTGGGGTCGGCAATCTGACCCTTCTTCTGGGCGTAGTTGCCCCACAACATATAGACCACGCCCTCCTTGCGCTGGGCGATGGCTCTCACCACCGCATCGGTAAACTGCTCCCAGCCACGGCCCGCGTGCGATGCCGCCTGGTGCGCCCTCACGGTCAGCACTGCGTTCAAAAGCAGCACACCCTGCTCTGCCCAGCGGTCAAGGTTTCCGCTCGTAGGCATTGGCGAGCCCGTATCGTCACACACCTCCTTGAAGATGTTTTGCAACGAGGGCGGGAACTGCACTCCGTCGTTTACAGAGAAGCACAATCCATTTGCCTGACCCTCACCGTGATAGGGGTCCTGACCGATGATTACAACCTTCAGCGACTCCAAAGGGCACTTGTCGAAGGCGCGAAAAATATTTTTACCCGCGGGGTAGATTGTCGTTGAGCCGTACTCCTGCTTGACAAAGCGTGTGAGTTCCTCGAAGTAGGGTTTATCGAACTCCTCCTGCAACAACTCCTTCCAGTCGGATGCAATTTTAACTTCCATAGAAAAATTGGGGTTTATTTTTTGTAAAAATACGAAAAAAACATAATTTTGTATAATTAAATCACTAAAAATATGAAAAAGGTTATCTTTATTGCGATGGCTGCCCTCATCGCAGCGTTGCCCGCCGAGGCAAAAACACCGAAACAACCCAAAGTAAAAAACATCATCTATATGATTGGCGACGGTATGGGTCTAACCCATGTGTCAATGCTTGAGTTGGAGGAGAAGTATGCCCCAACAGCATTCGACCGCGCCGATAATATCGCCCTCACGAGAACATACTCTGCCAACAACCGCGTGACCGACTCTGCCGCATCGGGAACTGCATTGGCTACGGGTTACAAGACCAACAACGGCTGGCTCGGCATGACACCAGATGGCACACCCGTTGAGTCAATCATCGCAAAGGCCGAGAAGCAGAACTTCGCTACTGGTCTGGTGGCTACATACGCCATCCAGCACGCTACACCAGCGGCGTTCTACGCACATGTAAAGAGCCGTGGCGACTACTCGAACATCACAAAGCAGTTTATGGATAGCGACATTGATGTGGCTTTGGGCGGCGGCATCAAGCACTTTGAGGATGTCTTCAAGAAGATGGGCAAGAACCACATCGAGGAGTTGGAGGCAAAGGGCTACAAGGTGTGCAAGGATTGGAACGAGATTGCAGAGCAGACTGAAGGTCAGGTGTTTGGCTTGGTTTCGGATGATAATATGCCAGCCGTAGAGCATCGTCAGCCTAACTTCCTCGCTGATGCTACTGTGAAGGCGTTGGAGATCTTGACAAACAATGTGAAGAACCAGAAGCGTGAGGGTTTTGTGCTGATGGTAGAGGGCTCGCAGATTGACGGTCGCAGCCACGGTCGCGATGTAGCGGGTATCCTTGCCGAGATGCGCGACTTCAACAAGGCTGTGAATGTAGCGATGGACTACGCCGACAACAACCCAGGCACACTCGTAGTGATTTGCGCCGACCACGAGACTGGCGGTCTTTCAATCCCAAGCAGCAAGACCGACTTTACTCTTCCAGAGAGCGGTATCGGTTACAACTTCGGCACAAGCAGCCACACTGCGGCGCTTATCCCAGTATATCTCTATGGCGCTGGTGCAGAGTTGATTAACGGCATTATGGAGAACACCGAACTTTCGTGGAAGTTGCAGCGCCTTATCAAGGTTGCCGAGTAACGAGCAGGATATTTCACAACAAAATAAAAGAGTGCTGACCCAAGGGTCGGCACTCTTTCTTTATTCAAATAATCTATTCTTCCTTTATTTTTACGATGCCCTTCTTTGACTGACCATCAACATAAATGTAAAGTGGCTCGGGGAACTCTACGCAGCGCAGGTAGTCGCCATCGAAGAGGGCGGGCATTGCGTCGAGGGCCTCGATGTTGATTGAGCCATCGCCAGCCGAAGGGTTGAGCGAGAGGTAGCCCACACCGAGCGAGGTGACATTCTGGAAGAAGTGTGTGCCCTGGCTCGCCTCGATGTTGAAGTTTGGCAAAGCGCACTCCACGATAACCCTCGCCTCGGAGATATGCGCCCACTTTACGGGCACGCCCAAGTTAGGGTCAGACGAACCCCAGCGACCTGTGACGATAAGCACATACTCGCACTTCTCGTCACGCATTCGCTTGTTCAGGGCGTACAACTCGTCGGCAATCTCCTGCGTCTTGAGCGACGAGAAGGCGTCGAACTTCATATAGACCACACGCTTGATATCTCGCATCAGACCGATACCCAAGGCGCTCTCGGAATAGACAATGGCGTTGTCGGTTGCGACCTTCGACCAGTCGAGCTTTGCACTCTCCTCGTTGCGGATGATTGGTCTGATTTGCAACAAGTTAAATATCTGCATCTCACCTGGTGGTACATCCATATTCACTGCAAACTCAATCTCCACAGGGCAACGCATCTCCTCCTCACCCATACGCAACATATCGCGCACGATATCCGCCAATGGGAAGGCACCGTACTTCAAAATACGGTTGAATGTGATGACACGAAAGTAGCGCGAAAGGGTAGGACTCTCGCTGATGCGGTTGTTCTGATAATCGAAGTATGAGCAGGCATATTTCGCATTGCGGTAGTCGTTGATGCGTGACACTGGAATCTTCTCGATATTGACCGCATCGTCCACCGACTGACGGAAATTATCGGGGTTAAGGCTCAACGCCAGCACCTCGGTCTGGGCATCCTGAACGGTGAGTTCCACAGTAGAGGTCTGCAACGCCTTGTCGGGATAAGCGGGCGAGAAACGGAGGCTCTTACCGCCATCCACAACCGCCTTACCCAAGCCCATCACGATGTTGCAAACGCCATCCTCGGCCTTCTCATAACCAAGCGGATAGAGGTTCTGTGAGCGAGCCACACCCGCTAAAGTAGGGAAGAAGTAGCCGTTCTGCTCGGTACCGCACACCTCCTGAATAAGCACCGCCATCTTCTCCTCCGAGAGGAGGTTTTGCGATGACTGGATGTAGGCCTTTGATGATGAGAAATAGACCGACGCATAGACGCTCTTGATGGCACGCACCAACATACGAAGCATCTGGTCATCGTCCTCACAACGAGGAATCATATAGGTGGAGTAGATACCCGCAAATGGTTGATAATGAGAGTCCTCAAGTTTGGATGATGAGCGAATGGCAAGAGGTTTGCTGCAACTCTTGACAAAGACCCTCAACTTCTTGTGCAACTCAATCGGCAGCACCGAATTGAGGAACTCCGAGAGGATTGCCTCGTCGTCCAAGTCGCGCGAGATGACATACTTCAAGCCGTTGAGTTTGATGAACTCGTCAAAGTAGTCGGTCGCCACGACCAGACTGCGAGGAATCATAATTCGTACATTTGGATACTTGTAGTAGTGGTTGTACTTTGCAAGCATACTATTCATAAACGCCAGACCTCGCGCCTTGCCGCCGATAGAGCCCTCGCCGAGGCGAGCGAAACCGATGGCGTCGCTATAAGTGTTCTCGTCGAACTGCGCCACAAGACCCTGACCCAGCATCGTGCGGTAGTCCTTGAAGAGTGATACAAGCGCCGCGCGGTGCTCGGCAGTAGAGGAGAAGTGACCGCTATTGATGCTACGCAACACCTTCGCCAGAGGGAATAAACCACGCGAGTAGAGCCACTTCGAGAGGTGCATCTGCGAGAGGTGGTACTCCAGCACATCATCAGGCACCGTTGCAATCAACTCCTGCATCTGCATCAGGTCACGCGCACGACCCACCACAGCGCCCGTAGTAAGGTCGCGGAAGATGAACTCGCCAAAGCCAAACTCACGCAAAACAACATCCTGTAACTCCTGCAAAAGGGTCTTCGATGACTTCGAGATAAAGCCCGCGCCCAACTTCAACGCTTCGGTCTTGAGTTCCGCCTGCGACGACTGAAGGATGACTGGCATCCATGGTGTCGCCTCCTTAATCATCTTGCAGATTTCCAGACCCGCGTCGCTCTTTTCGTTGTCCGACTTACTGAAGGCATCGACGGCAAGACCGACATCAGAGATAACACCTAACAGGTTGGTTTTGTATCGTTTATAGATTTCAACAGCATCGGTATAGTTGGTTGCAAGCAGCACCTTTGGACGGGCACGCTTACGGTTAATCTGCTGCTGCTCGTTGTAGGCGTCCTTCAAAAATTCGCTATTCTGGACAAGCAAAATCTTATACAACTCGGGCAGGTAGGTGGAGTAGAATCGCACCGAGTCCTCAACCAGCAAAATGGCCTGCACGCCACCCTCCAGAATGTCGGATTCGGCGTTGAGTTTATCCTCCATCAACTTGATGATTGCGATGATAAGGTCGGTGTTTCCGTGCCAGCAGAAGATGTTGTCGATGGCGGTGCAGTTCTGCTCGTCAATCTGGCGGTAAATCTCCTTTGAGAAACTTGTCAGCAGAACGACGGGGAGGTTGGGGTCAATCTTCTTCACCTCGCGAGCGAAGTCGAAAACATTAGGCTCTCCCACATTATACATCGTCAGCACAAAGTCGAAATCGCTACGGTGAGCCAGCACCTTCAATGCCTCGGAGGTCGATTCCACGCGTGTGAGCGAGGGGGGATTACTCATATTGAGTTCCATATACTCGCGGTTGATTTGCGACTCGATGTGACCATCCTCCTCGAGGATATAGCCGTCGTAGGTACAGCACACAAGCAGAATCTTGTGGATACGATGCTGCATAAAACTATGCTGCTGGTTATCTATCGTCAGATAAGAGTGATTTTGCATATTATAAAGTAGTGTCACTTGGTTTTCATTAGACAAATATACAAAGAAGTCGCAACATAGAGTCACGATTGGGGAAAATTATGCAGATTTTTTATTGGAGGGTGGGGTATAGTCACTGAAAGACATCACAAAAAGAGTTCGCCCGAATGGGCGTATCTAAAGTGGGCATGGCGCTCTGTGCCCACCCCCGCTACCCACTTTAGATAAATTGCAAACATCCGTCCTTACGAGAACATCAGGCTTGAGATAATCGTTTTGTCGCAGATGCCGAAAATGAATAAAAATGCGATACAACCTTCGGGCGGTGGGGGAGCAGAATTAGTTTTTTATTGAATTATTTTAGGAATTCATTGAATAAAGTTGTGAATTAATGATGTTTTTTGCAAAATTTTTATTAGTTTTGTGGTGTATGTATGCTATTAATAAGGTGTATATACGGTGTGCAACGATTTACCCAACTATATTTCCAGGTGTGTAAAACCGCACAAAACAACAATCCAAAAAGGCGTAACAACTTGAGGCACAACTATATACTTGTCGCCCCGAGGAGCCAAGAGAATGTCCATACATAAAGATTTGCCACAATGTCAATAGCCGAAAACAGCGCACAAAATCCAGCGGAAGAACCCGTATGGTTTGCTATGAGCGCTACATTTGGCAGAGAACTCAAGGCAAAGGCTTTACTTGAAAGTAAAGATGTCACCTGTTTCGTTCCGATGCGATATGAATTGGTTGGTGACAAAAAGTTGGGCAAGAAAAGAAAATTAAAACCCGCAATTCACAACCTCATCTTCGTCTTTGCGACCAAGAGCGAGATACAGACCCTGAAGGCTGGAATAGAGTACCTCCACTACCTCACGCAACCCTGCAACGGACGCAACATCCCAATCATAGTCCCCGAGGAGCAGATGCGACAATTCATCACGGTATGCAACACCTATGACGAGAAGTTGGAGTATGTCACAGCCGAGGAGATAGATTTCGAGGAGGGTACACCCGTGAAGATTATCGGCAGTGCATTCGACGGCGTGGAGGGCACCTTCGTGAAGGTCGATAAGAGCGGACGCAAAAAGCGCGTCGTGGTGATGGTGAAGGGAATTGCAGCAGTGATGCTGGCAAAATTAAGCGACGGCTACCTACAGCCATTGCAACAATAGACGCCCAGCGAAAATAAAAGAAGAAACGGTTAGTAGGTTAACATAAAATTTAAGAGTTATGAATGAACTTTTACAGAACGAGATTCTACAAATCGCAGTGCCTGCACTCATAGCACTCGCCTGCTCGTGCTGGATTCGCCCCTACATCCTGAAGGTGGCAATTGCAAAGAACATTGTTGACAACCCCGATGCGAGAAAGTTGCAGCGTGTGCCTGTGCCTGTGCTGGGTGGTCTGACCGTTGTGTTCGGCATCCTCGCGGGCGTGATGGGTTACAACCTCTTCGGCGATTTCTCGGACCTCTTCCCCGCATTCGCAGCAATCGTCATCATCCTTATCGTGGGTCTGATGGACGATATGATTTCACTCTCGCCAAAGGTGAGATTCGTAACGGAGATTCTGCTGATATGCTTCCTGATTGCTACAACGGGCAGCCAGATTAACGATTTCCACGGCTTGTGGGGTATCGGCGTTGTACCAGTAGAGGTCGCTGTACCGCTGACCGTATTTGCTTGCGTGGGTATCATCAACGCCATCAACCTCATCGACGGTGTAGATGGTTACTCGTCGGGATATACAATCGTGAGTTGCATTCTCTTTGCGATAATGTTCTACTATCTGGGCAACATCCGTATGGTAACGCTGGCGGCAATCGTAGCGACATCGTTGTTGCCATTCTTCGTCCACAATGTATTTGGCAAGAAGTCGAAGATGTTTATCGGCGATGCGGGCACGCTCTCGCTCGGCGTGGTATTCTCGGTATTTGTGATGACAATCCTCACCGCATCACCCACAAGCAAGGCGATTGACCCTAACCTCGGTCTTATCCCATTCACATTGGCAGTGTTGTGCGTGCCAGTGTTCGACACTCTGCGAGTGATGAGCACACGCATCTTGCAGAAGCGCTCGCCATTCAGCCCAGACAAGACTCACCTGCACCACCTCTTTATCGAGTTGGGATATTCTCACATCGGCACAACGCTCTCAATCATCGGCATGAACACATTGGTGGTGATTTGCTGGTTCATCGCAAGCAAGATGGGCGTGTCGGTGGACGGTCAGTTGTATCTGGTCATCGCAATGGGTGTCTTGATTACTTTCGTATTCTATCCATTCATCAAGCGCCAGATTGACAACAACACGGCTCTGTATCAGCAACTCCTGAAGGTGGGTAAGTTCTCACACATCGCCCGCACAGGTTTCTGGTTGCATATTCAGGAGTGGACCGACCGCAAGGCAATGGATAACATTCAAAACGCAAAAGATTAAACAATACAAGATATGAAAATAGCAGTAGCAGGAACAGGTTATGTAGGTCTGTCGATTGCGACCCTCCTCGCCCAGCACAACGAGGTTGTGGCGGTGGATGTGGTGGCAGAAAAGGTCGATAAGATCAACAACCGCATCTCGCCAATTCAGGACGAGTACATCGAGCGTTATCTCGCCGAGAAGGAGTTGAACCTACGCGCGACACTTGACGCAAAGGAGGCCTACAAGGATGCCGAGTTCGTCATCATCGCAGCACCGACAAACTACGACCCGCAAAAGAATTTCTTTGACACACATCACATTGAGGATGTCATTGACCTTGTGCTGGAGGTAAATCCCGAGGCAACCATGATTATCAAGAGTACTATTCCCGTAGGCTATTGCCGCTCGCTCTATGTGAAGTACGCAAAGCGCTTCAAGGAGCAGGGTCTTGATGCTACGCATAAGTTCCGTCTGCTCTTCTCGCCAGAGTTCTTGCGCGAGAGCAAGGCGCTCTACGATAACCTCTACCCAAGCCGCATCATCGTGGGCTACCCAAAGATGATTGAGCAGTTTGGCGAGGAGAACGACGCCATAAAGGCTATTGCGGGTAACCACCTTGAGGATGCGGCGCACACATTTGCTCACCTTTTGCAGCAGGGCGCATTGAAAGAGGATGTGCCAGTGTTGTTTATGGGACTTAAGGAGGCAGAGGCCGTGAAACTCTTTGCCAACACATATCTTGCGCTGCGCGTAAGTTACTTCAACGAACTTGACACCTACGCCGAGATGAAGGGTCTCGACACACAAGCCATAATCGAGGGCGTTGGTCTTGACCCACGCATCGGCACACACTACAACAACCCATCGTTCGGCTACGGCGGCTACTGCCTGCCAAAGGATACCAAGCAGTTGCTGGCGAACTATCAGGATGTGCCACAGACAATGATGACAGCCATCGTGGAGAGCAACCGCACACGCAAGGACTTCATTGCCGACCAGGTGCTCGCCAAGGCGAACTACTACACGGGCTCAAGCGACTGGAACAAATCGACCGAGCACGATGTGATTATCGGCGTCTATCGCCTGACGATGAAGTCAAACTCTGACAACTTCCGCCAGAGCGCCATCCAGGGCATTATGAAGCGTATCAAGGCGAAGGGCGCGACAATTGTCATCTATGAGCCAACAATGCAGGATGGCGAGACATTCTTCGGCAGTCTGGTGGTGAACGACCTCGCAAAGTTCAAGATGTTGAGCCAGGCAATCATCGCCAACCGCTACGACCCAGTCCTTGACGATGTCAAGGCAAAAGTCTATACCCGTGATATTTTCCAAAGAGATTAAGAGTATGGTAAACTACAATATTAACCTCAACGACAAAGTCGTACTCGTGACTGGTGCGGCGGGTTTCATCGGTGCAAACCTGGTGAAGCGACTGTTGAATGAGTTTTCGGGCGTAAAGGTTATCGGCATCGACAGCATCACCGACTACTACGATGTGCGCCTCAAGCACGAGCGTTTAGAGGAACTCGCAACCTATGGCGAGAGATTTATTTTCATCAAGGATAACATCGCAAACAAAACGGCGATTGATACTTTGTTTGCGGAATATAAACCACAAGTTGTTGTGAACCTCGCTGCGCAGGCGGGTGTGAGATACTCAATCACCAACCCTGACGCATACATCGAAAGCAACCTCATTGGCTTCTACAACATCCTCGAGGCGTGCCGCCACAACGAGGTTGAGCATTTGGTTTATGCCTCTTCATCAAGCGTCTATGGCAGCAACAAGAAGGTGCCTTACAGCACCGACGATAAGGTAGATAACCCTGTGAGCCTCTACGCTGCAACGAAGAAGAGCAACGAGTTGATGGCTCACGCATATAGCAAGTTGTACAACATCCCAAGCACGGGTCTGCGATTCTTCACCGTATATGGTCCTTGCGGTCGCCCCGATATGGCATACTTTGGCTTTACAAACAAGTTGCTCAAGGGCGAGAAAATACAGATTTTCAACTACGGCAACTGCAAGCGCGACTTCACATTCGTGGATGACATCGTTGAGGGCGTTGTCCGCATTATGCAACACGCGCCAGAGAAAGAGGTGGGGGAGGATGGTCTGCCTATCCCTCCTTACAAGGTCTATAACATCGGCAACAACAGTCCAGAGAATCTTCTCGACTTCGTGCAGATTCTACAGGAGGAGTTGCTCGCCGCAGGCGTTTTGCCCGCAGACTACGACTTCGAGGCACACAAGGAGTTGGTCGCGATGCAGCCAGGCGATGTTCCCGTGACCTACGCCGACACCACTGCATTGGAGGAGGACTTCGGCTTCAAACCTCACACATCCCTGCGTGACGGACTCCGCAAATTCGCAGAGTGGTATAAGGAGTTTTATTCGACAAAATAGAAACAAAATATTATATAACCTATGAAAGGAATTGTATTGGCAGGTGGTAGTGGTACGCGATTGTATCCGATCACGAAGGGCATCAGCAAGCAGTTGATGCCAATCTATGACAAGCCGATGGTTTATTATCCAATATCGGTGTTGATGTTGGCGGGTATTCGCGAGATTCTGATTATCTCGACACCTTATGACTTGCCCGGTTTCAAGCGCTTGCTGGGTGATGGTTCGGATTATGGCGTGCGCTTCGAGTATGCCGAGCAGCCATCGCCAGATGGTTTGGCGCAGGCGTTCACTATCGGTGCTGACTTTATCGGCGACGACAGCGCTTGCCTGGTGTTGGGCGACAACATCTTCCATGGCGCGGGTTTCACCGATATGCTCAAGGAGGCTGTTCGTACGGCTGACGAGGAGAAGAAGGCGACCGTATTCGGTTACTGGGTGAACGACCCAGAGCGTTATGGCGTGGCGGAGTTTGACAAGGAGGGCAACTGCCTCTCGATTGAGGAGAAGCCAGCCAACCCAAAGAGCAACTACGCCGTTGTCGGTTTGTACTTCTATCCAAACAAGGTTGTTGAGGTTGCCAAGAACATCAAGCCTTCGGCACGCGGCGAGTATGAGATTACGACCGTCAATCAGCAATTCTTGAACGATGGCGAACTGAAGGTACAGACCCTCGGCAGAGGCTTTGCGTGGTTGGACACTGGCACACACGACTCATTGTCGGAGGCTTCGACATACATCGAGGTATTGGAGAAGCGTCAGGGCTTGAAGGTGGCTTGTCTGGAGGGCATCGCATATCGTCAGGGCTGGATTTCAGATGAGCGTATGCGTGAGTTGGCACAGCCAATGCTCAAGAATCAGTATGGTCAGTACCTGCTGAAGTTAATTGACGAGTACAAGGACGCAGTAATCCCAAATTTTTAACGAGATGGAGGTAATCAAGACAGCGATAGAGGGCTTGGTAATCATCGAGCCAAAGGTATTTAAGGATGCGCGCGGCTACTTCTTCGAGAGTTTCTCACAGCGTGAGTTCGAGGAGAAGGTGCGTAAGATTAACTTCGTGCAGGATAACGAGAGTATGTCAAGTTATGGCGTGATGCGCGGCCTGCACTTCCAGCGTCCGCCTTACACACAGAGCAAGTTGGTGCGCTGCGTGAAGGGTAGGGTATTGGATGTTGCCGTTGATATTCGCAAGGGCTCGCCAACATACGGACAGCATGTAGCCGTTGAACTCTCGGAGGATAACCACCGTCAGTTCTTCGTGCCACGCGGCTTTGCTCACGGCTTTGCGGTGTTGAGCGAGACTGCCATCTTCCAGTATAAGTGCGATAACTTCTACGCCCCAGAGGCCGACGGCGGCATCAGCATCAAGGACGAGAGCCTCGGCATCGACTGGCAGATTCCAACCGAGAACGCCGTTCTGTCGGAGAAGGACATCAAGCACTTGTGCCTGAAGGATTTTGACTCTCCATTTGACTATAATGTAAACCTTTACCCAGAGTTTGAATAGTATGAAGAATATACTTGTAACGGGTGCTAACGGTCAGTTGGGCAACGAGATGCGTCGTCTCGGCGCGGTGTCGCCCAACAACTACATCTTCACCGATGTAGCGGAGTTAGACATCACCGACAAGGATGCCGTGATGGCATTCACCAAGGAGAACAGTGTGAACATCATCGTAAACTGCGCTGCCTACACCAATGTGGACAAGGCGGAGGATGATGAGGCTACGGCGACGCTGATTAACGCAACAGCAGTGAAGAACCTCGCCGAGGCGGTAAAGGCTGTGGATGGAACGCTGTTCCACATCTCAACCGACTATGTGTTTGGTGCAGAGGGCAATACACCTCGCACCGAGGATATGCCTACAAACCCATTGGGCGTCTATGGTCGCACAAAACTTATGGGCGAGCAGGCTATCGCCGAGGTGGGCGCGAAGGCTATCACCATCCGCACAGCGTGGCTCTACTCGGAGTTTGGCAACAATTTTCTTAAGACAATGTTGCGTCTGACTGCCGAAAAAGAGGCTCTTAATGTAGTCTTTGACCAGGTGGGTACGCCAACCTATGCGGGCGACCTTGCGCTGGCAATCTTCTCAATCATCGAGGGAGAGATTTACGAGGGCAACGAGGGTGTATATCACTTCTCAAACGAGGGCGCTTGCTCGTGGTACGACTTCGCAACGGAGATTGGCGCAGCGGCGGGTCACGAGTGTCGTGTGCAGCCTTGCCACTCAAACGAGTTCCCATCGAAGGTGACTCGTCCTCCATTCTCGGTGCTGGACAAGACCAAGATAAAGACAACATTCGGAATCGAGATTCCACACTGGCGCGACTCGATGCTCTACTGCATGCAGCGTCTCGCAAAACAACAATAACACATTAATACTGAAACGATTATGAAAAATATAGTTATCACAGGCGGTGCAGGCTTCATCGGTAGCCATGTAGTTCGTCTTTTCGTG
>JAEIGA010012288.1_pt1 | contig 12984 bp, 10 predicted proteins | sample 9270691 | NCBI WGS metagenome assembly JAEIGA01 (sample SAMN17057246, study PRJNA624740) | gut metagenome | biome: biome; isolation source: fecal sample | host: Bos grunniens | place: China: Xizang | collected 2019 | reverse complement strand
TCGGAGGATGACCGCGATTTTCTTGAAGACGCGATGGTCGAATATCAGCAGGCGCTTGAGACGGCGACCGTTCACGCTAACATTCTTAACGGAACTCTCGATACTTTCGCCTCTCTCATCAACAACAACCTTAACAACGTCATGAAGTACCTTGCGGCCGCGACGATTCTTCTTGCCGTGCCGACGTTGGTAGCTTCCATTTACGGCATGAATCTTCAGACGCTGCCTTTTGCAGGGCATCCGAACGCCTTTGGCATCGTAATGGGGATATCGGGAGTTTTGGCGGTAGGTATCGCGACCGTATTCATCGTGTTGTCCAGAAAGCGGATATTCTGACAATGGCTAATTGCAGAGGATTGTCTCTTATGAGCGGCGGGCTCGACAGTCAGCTCGCGATCAAGATTCTTGAGCGCGCGGGAGCCCAAGTCGAGGCGGTTTGCTTCGCTTCACCTTTTTTCGACACCTCCGAGTCCGAGCGCACGGCTCAAGCTCTTGGAGTAAAACTTCATACCGTTGATTTTACAGACGACATCCTTTCTCTCGTAAAGGCGCCTCGTCATGGTTTTGGGGGCGCGATGAATCCATGTATCGACTGCCATGCGGCAATGATACGGCGTGCAGGCGAACTTATGGTTGAGCTTGGGTATGATTTTGTCGCCACAGGCGAGGTTCAAGGCCAAAGGCCGATGTCTCAGAACAAACAGGCTTTGGGTATTGTAGAAAGAACTTCAGGTCTTGAAGGGCGTCTTGTAAGGCCTCTTTCCGCTAAGCTTCTCGAGCCTACAATTCCCGAGAAAGAAGGGCTTTTGGATCGGGAAAAACTGCTTGATATCTCTGGGCGAGGACGCGAGAGACAGATTCTGCTCGCGGAAGAATTTGGAATAAAAGAGTATCCTTCGCCCGCTGGCGGCTGCAAGCTGACGGAAGAAGGTTTTTGCCGCAAGCTCAAAGATCTGATGGAGCATGAAGGGCTTGAGAATAGAGAGCTTATCGAACTTCTTTCAACGGCGCGGCGCTTTAGATTGCCTGGCGCAACAGGGGTGATACTTGGGCGCGATAGAGAAGAAAATGCGATTTTAAAAGGTCTTACCCATCTTGGAGAGGTTATATACCCTGTCAATGTGCCGGGCCCTACGGCGCTTGTGCCGAAGGTGACGAGCGAGGACGACAGATCGCTTCTTTACGGTCTTATCGCCGCTTATTCCCGCTACGACAGGCTTGAGGGCAATGTGCAGCTTAACGTGGCGGAAGTGCCAAGACCCTATGACAGGGGCAGATTCAAAAACTATCAGATATGCTGAATCGAAATGATTGATTGGCGTATTTTTCATAAAGAGACGACCTGCTCGACAAATAATGATGCGCTATCAGGCAGTCATGGAGATGTGTTCACTGCCGATTTTCAAACAGCCGGCAGAGGGAGAATAGGTCATAAATGGCTTTCTACGGCGGGAATGAATCTTGCGATGAGCGCCGTTGTGGACGTGTCGAGTCTTTCTCTTGAGAGCGCATCGACATTTCCTCTTGTTGTGGGGCTTGCTGTAGCGCGGGGATTGAACCGTTTTTTAACTCGCCATAACGCGCTTGTGAAGTGGCCTAACGACATTTTTGTTGACGGCCGGAAAGTCGCAGGCGTTCTCTGTGAGCGCCACGGCGACAATTTGATCGCAGGCGTTGGCGTAAACGTCATGCAGAAAGAATTCCCTGAAGAGATAGCTTCTCGCGCCACGAGTCTTGCGCTCTTTGAAAACAAGGCCTTCTCGGTGGATGTCGTTCGCGGGGCTATTCTTGAGGAGCTTGCCGTCTGTTACGAAAAATGGGTGTCGCTCGGTTTTGAGGCGCTGTATGAAGAGCTTTCGATGATTGATTTTCTCAAGAGCAGAGCGATCGCCGTCAGACAGACCGATGACGATCCAAGCCCCGTCGAGGGAGTCTGCGGCGGCATTCAGAAAGACGGCTCGCTGGATGTCGGCGGTGAAAAAGTCTTTGCCGGAGAGGCTCATGTGGAGGAGGTTCTATGAAGACGGTTCTTGTTACGGGAGGAACTACGCGCCTTGGAAAGGCGATATCCGATCTTTTAAGGCGCTCCGGGTGGAGAGTTATCACCTCGTCTCACAGGGAAGATGCGCCATGCGATATAGTAGCGGACTTGTCTCAGCCGTCGGAAGCGGCGAAACTGTATCTTGAAGCTCTTAGACTTGACGACGGATTTTGCGCCATAGTCAACAACGCCGCTCTTTTTACCGGAGAGATTGATGATATGACAAGAGTCAATTATGATTCTCCCGTAAAGCTCACAATGCTCTTGGCCGGCAGAGAAGGCGTAGGAAAATGCTCCGTCGTAAATATCCTTGACTGTGAAGTGCATTCGATGAAAGAGCTGCGCACGGGTGACAGCGTGAAAGACGCCTATCTCAACACAAAGTTCAAACTTCTTGAGTTTACTAAAAAAGCGGCTTGTCTTTTCGCTCAGACTCTGAGAGTCAACGCCGTCTCCCCCGGGCCCGTATTGGCGCCGACGGGCGTTCATGAGAAGGCTTTGGACACATTGCTCGAGAATAGACCTACAGCGGAGGATGTGGCTAAGGCGGTTCTTTTCCTTCTTGAGACCCAATCTGTTACCGGCGTTACGGTGCCGGTTGACGCCGGAGCTCATTTGATAGCCTAGACTTCATCTATTTGGTATAATATAAACTCATTTCATTACGATTTGAAGAGGAAAGAGTAGAGAAATCATAAAATAAACGATTAGAAAGATTTAAAAATGGAAATTCTTATTACAATAGGATACATTGCTCTTTGCGTCCTTCTTTTTTCTTTTGCGATTTTTATTCATGAATTCGGACACTTTATCGTAGCGCTTAAACTGGGACTTAGGGTGGAAGCGTTTTCGATCGGGTTTGGTCCTGCCCTCTGGAAGAAGAAATGGCGCTCCGTAGAATACCGTATTTCGGCAATACCTTTAGGCGGGTATGTTTCGATTCCCGATGTCGATCCCGAAGGAACGAAAGCGCTTGAGGGCGGCGATAAAAACACCATGGCCAAAAAAGCCCATATTCCCGCCTGGAAAGAACTTTTGGTCGCCTTCGCAGGTCCTTTCATGAATATTGTGCTTGCGGTGGTTCTTGCGTGCATTCTGTCATTGGTGCCGGGCGCGAAATTTGGAGAGCTCCCCTCTGTAATTGGCTCAGTCCCCGAAAAAGGTCCTGCGCATGAAGCCGGGCTAAAGGCGGGCGATGTTGTAAAGTCCGTAGGCCGGCGTCCCGTCCGCACATGGACCGATATGCAGACGGAAGTTCAGATTTCCGGCGGCAAAGAGACTCTCTTTGAGGTTGAGCGCAAAGGGGTTGGGCTTGTTGAACTTAAGGTAACGCCCATGCAGGATAAAGTTACGGGGGCGTATTACATAATGGCTCTTAGCATTACCAACACCACGATGGCCGCGAGCTGGATGCCCAATCGCAATCCCATTAAACAGCTTCAGTGGGACGCGGGGTCGATTTTTAGAGTGCTTAAGGGGCTTGTCACTCCGAAAGAGGCGAAGGCTACGAGTAAGGCGCTGGGCGGGCCTATCATGATAGCCGAGGGGCTGTACCGTCAGGTGCGGCGCGACCCTTGGGACGGCATCGGCTTTTTGCGCTTTTTGAATGTCAACCTTGCAATTCTTAATCTCCTGCCGATTCCTGTTCTGGACGGAGGGCTTATTTTGTTCGCGCTTTTCGCCATTGTCTTTCGTCGCAGAGTGCCGGACTTTATCGTAAAACATCTTTCAATGGTGTTTATGGTGATTCTTATGGGACTTATGGGGCTTTTGATAATGCGAGACAGCTACCGCAGCTGGAAGATTCATACCTATAAGCCTGAAGCTCCGGCCTCGACAAACGTGGAACATACCGTAGATGTACAAGCGAAGTGAAACAAGAGCTCTGAAGGTCGGCAATGTGCCTCTTGGCGGAGGCGCTTTGGTCAGCGTGCAGACGATGGCGAGCGTCAATCCGCATGACGCGGCCTCTCTGATTCGCGAAATCGAATCGGTTGCTTCTTTGGGGTGCGACATCTTTCGCTTGACGGTACCCGATCTTGAAGCGGCGAAGGTGCTCGGAGAAATTCGCCCTAAAAGCCCTCTACCGCTCGTAGCTGACATACACTTCGATTATCGGCTTGCTCTTGCGTCATTGGAGGCAGGCGCCGATGCGCTAAGGCTTAACCCCGGCAATATCGGCTCGCGTGACAAGATAGCCAGCGTCGTGCGCGCCGCGAAGTCAAAAGGCGTACCTATCCGCATAGGCGTTAACGGCGGCAGCCTTGAGAAAGGCGAGACGCTCGTTTCTTCCGCGCTGAAGCACGTGAAGATTTTTGAGGACGAAGGTTTTTTTGATATCGTGATATCGGTCAAGGCTTCAGATGTCATCACTACGGTGGAGGCTTACAGGCAGCTTGCCGAAAAAGTAAATTATCCTTTGCATTTAGGCGTTACGGAGGCCGGCACTCTCATCCCCGGCACCATCAGAAGCGCTTCAGCCTTGGCCATACTTCTTGCCGATGGAATAGGAGATACGATTAGAGTTTCGCTTACCGACAGCATCGAGCGGGAGGTAAAGGTAGGTTTGGAGATTTTGCGCTCGTTAGGTTTAAGGGAAAAAGGCCCGTCCATTACGAGCTGTCCGACGTGCGGGCGCACAAAAGTAGATGTTTTTAAAATAGCCTCCCTTGTAGAGGAAGAGCTGGAAAGATTTCAACTTATGAATCCTTCGCGCCCTCTCGCCCGCGTGGCCGTCATGGGGTGCGCCGTAAACGGCCCTGGAGAGGCCAAGGGCGCAGATGTGGCCTTATGCGGGGCGGATGGGGAGTTTCTTCTCTTCGTCAAGGGAAATGCCGTTTGTAAAGTATCAGAGAAAGATGCAGTAAGAAAGGTGATGGAATATGTCGTTTCTTTATAATAATCTCGCGGTGATAGTTTTGTCGTTTTCAATGACGATTGTCGCTTGGCTTTACGGCGGGGCGATGGGCGAATATTTAGTTCCGATCGTGCCGTGGCTTCTTTTGTTCATTCTTGAGGTGATGTTCTTCTTCCCTCAGAAGCATGAGGCTGAGACCATCTATGATGCCAGAAAGCGCGTGTGGTATGATTTAAAGCGCGACCCGCTTACATGGCTTGTGTTTTCTTTGCTGGGGCTTCTTATAATACCGTTTGCGAACAATGCGCTTTGCGTGAACTGCGACAGGGCCCTCATCGACGCTGGCGCAAATCCGAATCCGCCGGTGCCGTTTATACCGTTCTGCGTAAACCGTATTGAGCACTTAAATGTCTTTTTCTGGTTTGCCGCAGCTCTCCTGCCCGTTCTTGTAATCAAGCATTCGCTTACAAGAAGCGGAAAGATTCTTCTTCTTGAGCTTGTCGTGTGGAACGGTTGCGCCTTGGCTCTTCTCGGGTTTGTTCAGAAAACGCTAGGGGCTCCCGGGCCGCTCTGGCTCGATAGTTCGCCTTCAAGCAATGCGCAGTTCTTCTCGACTTTCGGTTATACGAACATGGCGGGCGATTATTTCACCACGCTATTTGCAATCACTATAGGGCTTTGGCGTTGGAAGTGCGACGGCGTACGTAAAAAAGCAAGAGAGGACGATTCAGGCGTAAGCGCCATGAAGCGCGGCTATTTCTGGAAGCAGCATTATTTTCTGATTCCCGCCGTCTTCTTTTATTTTGCCGCGCTAAACACTCTTTCACGCGCCGCTATCATCTCGGTGACGTCGCTTGCTCTCATATTCTTCCTGCATACTTTTATTTCTTTTCTGGCGAAAATGAAGCGTGCCGAGCGCGTTAAGAAAGGCGTTTTAAGCCTCGGTATACTGATTTTCATAGCGTTTTGCGCACATGTTTTCATGCCGCAGAATATTCAGAATGAACTCAATACCCTTGATGCTGACACAGTCCTTTCCCGCGTCACCGGCAAGGCCCAGTACCATGCGCGTGTTGCTACAGAACTGTGGAAGGACAATTTCCTCTTCGGTTGCGGCGGCTGGGGTTACCGCCATTTCTGTCTGCAGAAGATGACCGAAACGGAATTGAAGCAGTTGCAGCATGTCGGCGGAATATACGTGCATAACGACCATCTTCAATTTCTCGCCGAGCACGGACTTGTGGGGTATGGGATTTTCGTCGTCATAATTATGGTTCTTGTTTCCCCTGTTTTTGCGATATGGAAAAAGCTTGTGTCGGCAGTGCGGTTTATGAAGCCTAAAGATCAGCCCCCTGCTCCAGTGCAGATTTTCGTCATCCCCGCGCCGATTTTTTGCATTTTTGCAGGTGCCGTCTCTACGCTTGTACACGCTTTCGGCGATTGTCCTTTGCGTTCGAGTGCGGTGCTTACGCTGTTTTGCGCGATGCTGGCCTGTTCGCCGGCGTTCTTGCCTAAAATTTCAAATTCAAAAGGAGTATAAGAAATGTTACACGTAAATGAAAATTATTCGAAAATAAAGCCTACTTATCTTTTCGCTGAAATCGCCCATCGTGTCAGCGCCCATCAGGCCGCAAATCCCGACGCCAAAATCATTCGTCTGGGCATTGGCGATGTGACAGAGCCGCTTGCCCCGGCCGTTATCGAGGCTATGCACAAGGCTGTCGACGATGAAGCTGGCAAGAGCGAGAAGTTCTACGGCTACGGCCCGGAGCAGGGCTATCAGTTCTTGAGAGAGAAGATCGCGAAAATAGATTTTCAGGATCGCGGCATCGACATCAGCGCGGATGAAATTCTCGTTTCAGACGGCGCGAAGTGCGACTGCGGCAACATTCAGGAGCTTTTTGCCGATGACGTCAAAATAGCGGTGGGCGATCCCGTCTATCCAGTATATGTAGACACCAACGTCATGGCGGGGCGTGGTTATTCTCTCATCACCTGCAATGCCGAAAACGGTTTTGTTCCGGGCCCGCAGGGGTGCGATGCCGATGTTGTTTACCTTTGCTATCCCAATAATCCTACCGGGGCCGTGGCGACGCTCGAGCAGCTTCAGGCATGGGTCGACTGGGCCAATGAGAAGAAGTCGCTCATTCTTTTCGACGCCGCGTATGAAGCGTTCATTCGCACGGACGGCATCCCTCATTCGATTTTCGAGTGCAAGGGCGCCAAGACGTGCGCGATAGAATTTCGCAGTTATTCCAAGACGGCCGGCTTTACCGGCATCCGCTGCGGCTATACTGTCGTTCCCAAAGAGCTCGTCGCGTACGCGGCGGACGGAAGCGAGGTTAATCTCAAGGCGATGTGGACGCGCCGCCAGACGACGAAATTCAACGGCGCGAGCTACATAACCCAGCGCGGGGCCGAGGCCATCTATTCTCCCGAAGGGCAGGCTCAGACGAAGGCCACTATCGACTTCTACCTTGAGAACGCTAGGCTCGTCAGAGAGGCGTTGAGCGCTCTTGGCTACACCGTTACGGGCGGAGTCGACTCCCCTTATATCTGGGTCGATGTCAAGGGCGACAGCTGGGACTTCTTCGATAAACTTCTTAAAGAGGCCAATATCGTCACGACTCCCGGCGCGGGCTTCGGCAAGGCGGGCGAAGGCTATATCCGTATCAGCGCTTTTAACTCGCGCGCGAATGTGATTGAGGCGATCGAAAGACTTAAAAAGGTTCTCTGAGAAGCGAAAACGGTATGGCGAAAGACTACGCGGACAGTTCAATTAAAACGCTTGACCCGGTAACGCATATAAGAATGCGTCCCGGGATGTATGTCGGCGAGCCCGGGACGGGCGCGATGTATCACGACTGCATTTATATTCTCATGAAGGAGGTTATAGACAACTCCATCGATGAGTTTGTGATGGGCGCGGGTAAGCGTATTGACGTTAACGTTAATTATGATACGGGCGAGACGAGTGTAAGGGATTACGGTCGGGGCATACCGCTCGGGAAGGTCGTCGACTGCGTAAGTCAGATGAATACCGGCGGAAAGTTCGACTCCGACAGTTTTCAGTTTTCCGCCGGAATGAACGGCGTCGGAACAAAGGCGGTCAATGCTCTTTCCGAGTTTTTCGAGGTGCGTTCATATCGTGACGGTGAATATTCCGAGGCGTATTTCGAAGAGGGTCGGATAAAATCTAAAAAGCGCGGCAAGGCCAAGACTTCCGACGGCCACGGCACTTATACTCGTTACAAGCCTGACGTAAAGGTTCTCAAGCACTTCAAGGTCAGGGAGGAGCACGTCGTAAGGCGTATGCGCATGTACTGCTACGTTAATGCAGGCCTTACGATATCGCTTAACGGTCAGGAAATACGCTCTGATAAGGGCCTTCAGGATCTTATCGCCGACGAAGCGCAGTTTGAAAAGCTTTATCAGCCTTTTCACGTAAAGACTAAGAATCTCGAGATTATCTTTACGCATACCAACCGCTTCGGCGAAGGCTATCACTCGTTTGTCAACGGTCAGTACACTACAGACGGCGGCACTCACTTGACGGCTTTTAAAGAGGCTCTGACCAAGGCGCTTAACGATTACGACCCAAAGAAGAAGTTCGACGGCGACGATATCCGCGACGGGCTCATCGGGGCCGTGAGCCTTAGGATCATGAACCCCGTTTTCGAGGGTCAGACCAAGATCAAATTCGTGATGAACGACATCCGCGCGGAACTCGTTCAGCAGATGAAAAAAGAGATCGAGGCCGCCTTGCACCGCTCTCCGGCGGAAACGGAAAAGCTCATCGCCAAAATCGAGGAGACGGGCAAGATCCGCTCGCAGCTTAACACGATAAAGAAGCAGGCCCGCGAGCGTACGCAGGCCACCCAAGTGCGTGTTCCGCAGCTTAAGGACTGCAAGAATCACCTGAAGCTCGACAAGATCAACAAGAAAACGGGAAAAGCCGAAGGTGAGGAGACGATGATTTTTCTCACCGAAGGCAAGTCTGCGGGCGGCACTCTCGGCAATGCGCGCGATGCGATGAATCAGGCCGTATTCTTCCTGCGCGGAAAGTGCCTTAACACTTTTGGCCTTAACAAAGATATTCTTTACAAGAACGAGGAGTTCTTCAATCTGATCAAATCGCTCGACATTGAGGAGAAGCTTGACAATCTCAGGTACGGAAAGATTATTTTCGCTACCGACGCCGATGTCGACGGGCTTCACATCAGAATGCTTCTTACAACGTTCTTCATGCGCTTTTACCGCCAGCTTATAATGGATGGGCGCGTTTTCATTCTGGAAACGCCGCTTTTCCGCGTGCGAAACAAGAAAGAGCAGTATTACTGCTTTTCTGACGCAGAGCGTGAAGCGGCGATAAAGAAGTGCGGCCGAGGGTGCGAAATCACCCGATTCAAGGGGCTTGGAGAGTTGAACGCGAAAGAGTTCAAGGATTTTATCGGGCCAAAAATGCGCTTGACTCCCGTGACATGCGCGGACGATGTCGATGTAGAGAAGACGATAAAGTTTTATATGGGGTCAAATACTCCGGAGCGAAAGGATTATATAATGGAGTCGCTTGTATGTGATTCAAGCGATTTCTAAAGAAGAATCTGCACACTTAGACAACAAGATTTGATAAAATACAGAAACTCCAAAGGAATAAGAGATATGAAAAAATATATGGATGAAGATTTTCTTTTGACGACAAAAGTCGCCAAAGAGCTGTATCATTCACATGCGGCGAAAATGCCGATTATCGATTATCACTGCCATCTTCAGCCTAGAGAAATAGCTGAAGATAAGCGTTGGAGCGACATTGCCGAAGTGTGGCTTGGCGGTGATCATTACAAGTGGCGCCAGATGCGCTCAAATGGAGTGGATGAAAAGTTCATTACCGGCGACTCTTCATGGCGTGAAAAGTTTATGCAGTACGCCCAGACGATGGAGAGGCTTGTCAAAAACCCTCTTTTCGACTGGTCGCATCTTGAGCTTAAGCGCTATTTCGGAATTAACGAGCGTCTTTGCTCGGCAAGCGCCGAGCGCATCTGGAAAAAGTGCAACGCCAAGCTTAAAACGAAGGGCTTTTCGGCGCAGGGGCTTATGAAAAAGTCGAACGTCAAAGTCGTTTGCACGACTGATGACCCCGACGACAGCCTTGAATGGCACAAGAAAATCGCCGCTGAACCTTTCGGCGTAAAAGTTCTTCCAGCATGGCGTCCGGATAGAATTTTGAAAGAGGCGGTTGCGAAGAAGAAAGACCCGATGGAGCATCTCGCCGAGCGTCATAAATATTTCGAGAAGAACGGCTGTGTCCTGTCGGACTACGGCATTGTCGACATTCCTGAGAAGGGGCTTTATGCAGATCTTCTTTTTGAATGTCTCAAGATGGACGCCAAGGCGGGATGGACGACGCAGCTGCATTTCAACTGCATCAGAAATCTTAACACGAAGATGTTCAAGAAGCTTGGCCCCGACACCGGGTATGACGCAATCAACGATTCGCGCAACGCGATGGGGCTGGCAAAGCTTTTAGACAGACTTGAAAAGGCTGATGCTCTGCCGCGAGTTATTCTTTACTCTCTTAACGCTAACGACTTCGAGACTCTTACGTCGATCATGGGTTGCTTCCAGAAAGGGCCTGACCGCGGCAAGATTCAGCTCGGCAGCGCTTGGTGGTTCCTCGATCACAAAGACGGTATGTCTCGCCAGATCGACGCGCTCGGCGCGCTCGGGTGTCTTGGCAATTTCGTCGGAATGCTCACGGACTCGCGTTCGTTCCTTTCGTATACGAGACATGAGTACTTTAGACGTATTCTCTGCCGCAAGCTCGGCGAGGAGGTCGAGCGCGGCGAAATTCCGTGCGACCTTAAGTGGCTCGGCGGCATAGTTGAGGATATTTCCTACAATAACGCAAAATCATATTTCGGAGTTTAACCTTTAAAACAATAAAGATAAAAAGGAGCAATATGAATATTTCAAGACGTAATTTTGTCGGAGGCGTTTTGGCGGCCGGAGCGATGTCGGGTCTTTCCGGGTGTGCCACCAAGGCGGCAGCGAGTTTAAATCCAACGCAGAAAGTCCGCTTGGCGTGTGTCGGCATCGGGTGCCAGGCATGGAATGACATTGTCGAGTTCATGAAAACGGGCGAGTGCGTCATAGCCGCGCTCTGTGATACCGACCTTGGAGGGAAGCAGACTCTTAATGCGCTTAAGACTTATGCCGGCGTTCCGAAGTTCCGCGACTTCCGCAAGATGTATGATGAGATGGATGGAAAGATCGATGCGGTTCTCGTCGGAACACCCGACTTCTCGCACTTCTGCGCGACGATGGAAGCCATCCGCCGCGGAATCCCCGTTTATGTTGAAAAGCCTCTCGCTCATACGTTTTACGAGTGCGAGCTTCTCATGCAGGCGGAGAAGAAGTACAAGGGTATCTGCCAGATGGGCAACCAGGGCCATTCGGGCGCCAATCCCTATCAGATGGGCGAGTATGTCGAGAAGGGGATCATCGATGTGTCGAAGCTTACGAGAGTTGTCGCGCACATGAACAACCCGCGCCGTTGGCATAAGTGGAACGGCAATGTCAAATCGTTCCCCGTCGGTGAAAAAATCCCTGAAACTCTCGATTGGGATCTTTGGCTTTCGCAGGCGCTTCCTCACGCCTACTCAAAAGACTTCGTTCAGGGCGAGTGGAGATGCTGGTATGATTTCGGCATGGGCTGTCTTGGCGACTGGGGCGCGCATACGATGGACACGATGCACCGCTTCTTCGATCTCGGGTTGCCGAGCGAAGTCAAGATCGACAATGTGAAGGGGTGGAATCCTTATGTGTATCCGATGCAGGATACGCTGACCTTTACGTTCGATGCGAAGGGCAAGCGTCCTAAAATCGATCTTGAATGGTACGAAGGAATTTCAAACATACCGCGCCTTCCCGAAGGCTATAAGTATTTGGCGTGGGGTGGAGATATTCCTCCGGCTACCGGCTCTACAGCCAAGGCTGCCCAGAAGCTTATTCCCGGACGCTTCTTCGAACTCAGCGACGGCTCCGCATGGGAAGGCGGCTCGCACAGCGCGACGCTTCTTAAGATCGGAGTGGCCAAAGAGGATCTTCCCGCCTACACGCAGCCCAAGAGCAACCACTGGAAGAACTTTCTTATGGCGGTCAAGGGTGAAGAGACGGTTAATTCTCCGTTCTCGCGTACGGCTCCTCTTTCGCAGGTGTTCTGCTTAGGTGTCATAGCACAGAGACTTAACCGCAATATCAAGTTCGATCCTTCAACAAAGAGAGTTGTCGGCGATGATATCGCGGACGCGCTTCTCCGCGGGCCTGCGCCGCGCAAGGGTTGGGAGTGTTATTACACAATCTAACAAGGGTAAAAAAGATGAAGAAAATCGTTTGTTTGGCCGCATTGTCGGCATTGGCATTTAACGCAGTAGCGGATGTTCCGTTCAAACTCGGCATAGCCGGCTATACGTTTTATAAGAAATCAATCGACGAGACGCTTGAAACGATGAAGAAAATCGATGTAAATTACCTTTGCATCAAAGATTTTCATCTCAAGCTTGACGCGACGGACGAAGAAATCGCGGCTTTCAAGGAAAAGCTCAAAGCCGCCGGTGTCGAAGCCCGCGCGGCAGGGCCGGTCTATATGGCTGACGAGGAAACCGCGATCAAGGCTTTTGAGTTCTGCTCAAGATACGGTGTTGGCGTTCTTGTCGGTGTGCCGTATGAGATGGACAAAGACGGCAAGACGCGCGTAGAATCTGATAAGATGCTCGATATTATTGATGGCCTTGTTAAGAAATATAATATCAAGTACGCTATCCACAATCACGGGCCAGATATTCCGAAGCTCTTTCCGACGGCGACATCGGCCATGAAGCGCATCGGTGAGCGTGATAAGCGCATCGGTGTTTGTCTTGACATCGGCCATGACGCTCGTTCTGGTTCAAACCCCGTAGACTTCATCAAGAAGTGGGGAGATCGCATTTATGATGTGCACTTTAAGAATATAAAAATCCATCCTAAGCTCAATATCGCGATGCAAGGTCCGCGCGGCGAACTTGATATTCCTGCGATTTCAAAGGCG
>JAEIGA010012287.1_pt1 | contig 12986 bp, 9 predicted proteins | sample 9270691 | NCBI WGS metagenome assembly JAEIGA01 (sample SAMN17057246, study PRJNA624740) | gut metagenome | biome: biome; isolation source: fecal sample | host: Bos grunniens | place: China: Xizang | collected 2019 | reverse complement strand
TCGCAGAGGACTTTGACGACGTGGAAGGCGGCGCATGGTACTACTTCGCAGCTGTGGACGGCTGGGAAGAGGTTAGCTTCCGTGTCGAGGGCCTGACCCGCGTGCCTTATAACACGGAACTGGGCCACGGCGCACTGGCTGAAGACCTGGCTTACAACCCCAACTTCAAGGACGCTGAAGAGGCTTGGTACTACTTCGACGAAGATGGCAAGTACGAAATCAACAAGAACGGCATCTTCGACGGCAAGTACGTTAAGAATGGCATGATCGCATGGCATCCCGGCTTCGTCACCGTTGGCGGCGAGCTGTACTACTTCGTTGGCGATAAGGAAAACGGCGGCAACATTTGGGCAAACGGCGATGTGATCGTTTCCAGACTCAACGGTGAGGACTTTGTTAAGGGCGGCGTTTACAACTTCATCAACGGCAAGCTGAATACCGCTATGCACGGCATCGTAAAGGAAGCCACCACCGGTAAGATGTTCTACTACATCAACGGCCACAGACAGAAGGGTATCGGTCTGACCCAGATTGAGCCTGGCAAGTACATCTACGTCCGTTCCAGCGGCGAGCTGGCTACCGGCGTATACTACAGCGGCGAATTCAAGTACGAGTTCGACGAGGACGGCTACACCACTGGCGTGAAGAACGGCATCATTAATGACGTTTACTACGTGAATGGCCATGTGGGCTACGGCACCGGTCTGATCGAGATCAACGGCAACTACTATTACGTCAAGTCCAACGGTGAAATCGTTAAGAACACAGCTTACTATGTCACCAAGACCAATGGTTATGTGGAAAAGGGCACTAAGCTGTACTTCGACGAGGATGGCAAGATGTACACTCCCGCTGTGAAGAACGGCATCGTGGAGGAAAATGATGGCCTGTTCTACTATGTGGACGGCGTTATGGCCAAGGGCGCAGGCGTTGTGAAGATGACTGATGAGAACGGCGTGTTCTACATCTATGTCAAGTCCAACGGCCAGCTGGCTACCGGCAAGTATTGGCCCACCACTCTCAATGGCGAGCTGGAGCGTGGCGAGTACGATTGGGGTACCGACGGCAAGTACTACCCCGAAGGCTAATGTAACACAATGGGATATTTCCCCGGCTTCACAGTCGGGGAAATCCCCCAACATTTGGCACACAGATGCGTTTTCGTGTCTGTGTGCCAAATGCTGACCTTAACAGAAAACGGATGGTGAAAACGATCCGCTTTCTGTTGCGGTTTGCAAAACTTTGAGAAAAGGTGAAAACCATGAAAGTAGGACTTCTAACATTTCCCAATTCCATCAGCTACGGCTGTGTACTGCAGATGTATGCGCTGTATCACACGGTGCAGTCCATGGGCCATGAAGCGGAAGTGATCAACTATCAAAACCTGTATATGAAGCAGGAGCAACACTTGAGTGGGGAGAAAAAAGCAAGGGCTGTAGTGCGAAAGTTGCTACATTGGCGGCTCTATAAGAATTTTTCCAAATTTGAAAAGGAGAAATTGCGCTGTGTTCCTACTCAGCCTTTTTCCAATAAAGAGCAGTTGCGGAAGTTGGGCAAAGAATATAGCGCAGTGATCTGCGGTAGTGACCAAGTGTGGAACCCGGATATTACAAACTACGATCTCAGTTATTTCTTAGATTTTTGCGAAGAAAATACAAGGCGGATTGCCTATGCGCCCAGTTTTGGTGTTGAAAGACTTTCTCGCGAGTTTGCGGTTGCGGTCGGTGCCGAGCTCAATAAGTTTTCGTCTGTTTCCGTACGAGAAGAAGTGGGTCAAACTTTGGTCAACCAAATAACAGGTTTGGATGCGCCAATCGTGGTTGATCCGACGATGCTGCTTTGTGCGGAAGATTGGTATTCTGTTGAGCGGCCGCATCCTGCAGGCAGTGGAGAATATATTCTTTATTACACAGTTCGCAACTCCGATGTTCTTATGGAACGTTGCTGTGAGCTTTCCAAAAAAACGGGGCTGAAGATTGTGGTCATTGGCGGCAATTTTATCAACAGAATGAAAAAACGAAATCCTATAATTGATTATGCGGTTGATGTTTCGCCCGCTGAGTGGCTATATCTTATGCATCACGCAAGGTACGTAGTTACAAATTCCTTCCATGGAACAGCGTTTTCTATTATTTTTCATAAGGATTTTTACCTGGAACTTTCTTCTGCAACGAATTCACGCTTGAAGCATATAGCCACTATGATGGGGCTTGAAAGCCGTATTATTAAAGATGAAATGGCTGACCCCGCACAGGCGTGTGATTATTCGATAGCGGAGAAAAGGCTGTCTATGATTCGTGACGAATCCCTGAAATATCTTGAAGATGCCTTGTGTGTAGGAGAGTATAATGGATAAGCGAAGTCAAAGGGCAAAGGTAAATGCTGCCACAACGCTGCTGAATCAGATTGTCGCAACGGTAGCGGGTGTTGCGGTTCCGTGGATCATGATAAACAATTTTGGCTCAGAGGCATATGGCGCGACAACCTCAATTGCACAATTTTTAGCATATATTTCACTTTTTGAGGGAGGAATCGGACGCGTTGCCCGCGGTGCGCTTTACGGTCCGCTTGCCGAGGGGGATAACGAGAAAGTCAGCGGCATTTACCTTGAAGTTAAACGTTTTTTCAGAACACTCGGTGTGGCGTTTCTGGGTTATGTTCTGATACTTGCCTTCTGCTATTATGATATCGCTGATGTGTCTGGCTTTACGCGTGAATATATTTTTGCGTTGGTTTTGTCGATTGCGCTGGGAAAGTTTGCTGAGTATATGGGCGGCATCACGAATATCACACTCTTCAACGCAGATCAAAGACAGTATATTGTAAACTCGGTTGTGATCGTTACAGCTGTTCTCAATGTTGCCATGATCGCTATTTTGGCATACTTGGGAGCTGACATACTTTGGGTGAAGCTTGCGAGCAGTCTGGTTTTCGTTTTGAAGCCGATTATCTTTACGATTTATCTTAAACGTAATTATAAGATAGACAAAAAAGCAGAACGCAGTGCTTTGAAAAATAAGGCTACGGGAATCGCACAGCATATAGCATATGTTATCCAAAATAATACAGATGTCTTGATACTGACGGTTTTTGCGGATTTAAAAATAGTTGCGGTGTATTCTGTTTACCATCTGGTGACTTATAGCCTGCGCAATATTACAATATCCTTCACAGGAGGAATGGAAGCGGTATTTGGCGATATGATCGCAAAGGGCGAACAAGATAAACTAGTTGCAACGTTTAGAAAGTATAAATTTACGCTGACGGTGCTGACAGTTGTTTTGTTTGCTGCAGCAGGGGTGCTGCTGCTTCCGTTTGTGAAAATATATACGAATGATGCATTCGACGTTAATTATATTCGTCCGGTGTTTGCGGTGCTGCTTCTTTTGGGAGATGCCATTAATTGCTTGACATGGCCTTGTTTTAACCTGACGATTGCGGCAAATAAGCTCAAGGAGTGCCAAATGGGCGCCTATCTTGAAGCGACTCTGAACGTGATTATTTCGATTGCTCTGGTTTTCTGGAATCCTTTGGTTGGTGTGGCGATCGGAACATTGATCTCTGCGGTTTTTAAAAGCATCTATTATATGGTTTTTGCATCGAAGAGTGTGCTTAAGACCAATCCAATCAAGCTTATCTTTGCATTCCTTATCAAAAACGTAGTGTTGATAGGAATTGCGATCTGCGGAGTGTTCTTGGCAGATGTTTTGCCGATCTATGACTATTGGGATTGGATATTTGCCGGAGTTGTTACCGTAGCGATCACGGGGCCTGTTGGATTGGCAATCGGATATGCATTCTATCCTGAGGTGGCACATAGATACATTGCGGCGTTTTTAAGAAAAATTAAAAAATAATCGGAGAGAAGCATGGGAAAGATAACCAGAAAAATCGGTGCTTTAATATATTATACCTTGGGTCAGCACCTTCCGGAATCGAGTTCGGGCTTACAGATTGGGCAAAGAGCGATTCGAGCTTTTTGCGGAAAGTTGATGCTCAAAAAATGCGGAAAGAAGGTGAATATTGAGCACGGAGCGAAGTTTTCTGCGAGAACATCCTTGGGCGACTATTCCGGAATAGGTGTCAATGCCCGCATTAACGGCACATGTACCATTGGCGATTATGTTATGATGGGAGCAAATGTAACGGTAATAACGCATAATCATGCGTTCGACCGTACGGATGTGCCGATGATGCAGCAAGGTTTTGAAGAGGAACGTCCCGTTGTAATTGGAAATGATGTTTGGATTGGGGATCGTGTGGTCATCCTTCCCGGTGTTCATGTGGGGGACGGAAGTATTATTGCGGCAGGTGCAGTGGTTACTCGCGACGTGCCTCCGTACGCAATAGTGGGCGGTGTTCCGGCAAAGGTGATTAGGATGAGGAATGGAAAAGAATAATTTTGCGTTATTATTTAGCGTGAATTTGCGGATTGGATAAGGAAAAAACAATGAATAAGATCAGGTATTTGCTAAATAGGGTGATTAAAAAAATCAAAAAATTGATCAATGATTGTTTCAGAACCGGTATTAATCGCAAAAACAGAAAGAGACTGAAAAATAAAGAACTCACCTTAATTTCCTCAAATTGCAACGGATGCTTGATGCTACATGATCTTGGATTGAGATTCAATAGTCCGTTTGTGAATATGTTTATCTCAGCTGAAGATTATATAAAGATTTTGCAGAACTTTCAGCATTACATGTCGATTGAGCCTAGGTGCATTGATAACGGCGGGCTTCCTTATCCGCTGGCTGCTTTGGATGATGTGATTCTTCACTGTGTTCATTATAAAAGCGAGGAAGAAATCGTAAAAAAATGGAATGATCGCAAAGCGCGTATGGATATGTCGAATTGTTTTGTGATGTTTACAGAAAGAGATGGGTGCACACAGAAACATTTAGAGGCATTTGATGCATTGCCGTTTCAGAACAAAGTGGTATTTACAAGATGTGCACACGAGGATATTGCGTCTTCTGTGTATATACGCGGCTTTGAACAAGAACCGTGTGTAGGAAACCTGTATCGCTACCGTGGATGGAGTGGATCGCGATACTACGATGATTTTGACTATGTAACATGGTTTAATTTGAACACATAAAAGAGGCCGCCGGCAGTTTAGTGCTTCCGGCGGCTTTGGCTACACTATTGGGCTGTTTCGACGATAAATTTGGGATTGCATTTAATTTGTGAGTATGGTATAATACAAAATCGGATTGGAATGGTCCCCAGGAAGGATGATGAAAATGAACTATGATGTAATCGTTATTGGCGCCGGTCCCGGCGGTGTTTTCTCTGCCTATGAGCTGAACCGGCTGAACCCTCAGCTGAAGGTCGCTGTGTTTGAAAGCGGCCATGCGCTTAACAAGAGGCATTGCCCCATTGACGGTGTCAAGGTGAAAAGCTGCATCGGCTGCAAAAGCTGCTCTATTATGAGCGGTTTCGGCGGCGCCGGCGCTTTTTCTGACGGTAAGTACAACATCACAAACGATTTTGGTGGCACCTTGTACGAGTATATCGGTAAGCAGCAGGCGCTGGATCTGATGCGCTACGTGGACGAAATCAACATGCGCTATGGCGGCGAAGGCACCAAGCTCTATTCCACAGCCGGCACCAAGTTTAAGAAGCTGTGCATCCAAAATGACCTGCACCTTCTGGATGCCTCCGTGCGGCATCTGGGCACCGATATCAACTACATTGTGCTGGAGAATCTCTATGCCGAGCTGAAGGAAAAGGTGGATTTCTTCTTCGATACCCCTGTGGAGCATGTGGTGCGACTGGAAAAGGGCTACAAGGTGCTCTGCAAGGACATGGAATATACCTGCGACAAGTGCATCGTTTCCGTGGGCCGCAGCGGCAGCAAGTGGATGGAAACTGTGTGCCGGGAGCTGCAGATCCCCACTAAGAGCAATCGCGTGGATATCGGCGTGCGAGTGGAACTGCCTGCAGCGGTGTTCTCCCATTTGACCGACGAACTATACGAAAGCAAAATCGTGTATCGCACGGAAACCTATGGTGACAAGGTTCGCACTTTCTGCATGAACCCCAAGGGCGCGGTGGTCAGCGAGAATACCAATGGCATTATCACCGTCAATGGGCACAGCTATGAAGACCCTGCCAAGCAGACGGAAAATACCAATTTTGCCCTGCTGGTGGCTAAGCATTTCTCTGAGCCCTTTAAAGACTCCAACGGCTACGGCGAGTCTATCGCCCGGCTGAGCAATATGTTGGGCGGCGGCGTGATTGTGCAGCGGTTCGGCGACCTGATCCGTGGTCGCAGATCCACTCCCAGCCGCATTGAAGAGGCATTTATTACGCCCACCCTTAGCGCTACGCCCGGCGATTTGAGCCTAGTGCTGCCTAAGCGTATTCTTGACGGCATTATCGAAATGATCTATGCGCTGGATAAGGTGGCTCCCGGTACTGCCAACGATGACACGCTGCTCTACGGCGTGGAAGTCAAGTTCTACAATATGGAGGTAGAGGTGGATAGCAAACTGCAGACTCGCTATGATGGCCTGTACATTATCGGCGATGGCAGCGGCATTACCCACTCGTTGTCCCATGCTTCTGCCAGTGGCGTGCACGTGGCCCGACAGATTGTAAATCCATAAAAATTTGGGCCGCTCGAAAGAGCGGCCCATTACAATCACTATATCACAGTTCACCCCGGAAAGTCAATAGGCTATGTAGCAAGGAACCATGCTTTCTGTGTTATGCACAAAGACAAATGTGTTCTTTTGTGGAACATTCCGACTTGAAAAAGCAAAAATCCTGTGATATATTATAGACACAAAGGGAGACACCAATATATCGGTAAAACCCAAAGCAAAAGATCTAAACTAAACTGGGCAAGCAGAAAAAAGTAAAGATCCAAAGCAAAAGGAAAAACCAGTATAATGGCTAACCCGATTGACGATCCCCCAGGTCAAAGAAAGATTCCAACATAAGAGCTTCCCGCTTGAGGGAAATGAAAAACAAAAAATAATGTTTCGGTAATTGCGGAGATCTAAAAAGGGAAAGTCAAAATTTAACGAGGGGTGGTACCGATGTACAGGTAATCCCGGAAACCACATAACCTAAGAAAATTTACCGGGTAGTGCACAGCGCAGACAATTGATGAACAAGAAGTAGTAAAATAAAATTGACACAAAGTGCAGAGGTAAATATTCGAAAGGAAATGTAGGAACCTGCAGAAAGAGAGGTTAACCAATGATGTTAGATAATAAGACTGAAGGGAAATGACCCTTGGTCACGGCGGTACGAAAAGTACGGTGATCAAGGGTCATTTTCTTTTTGCAGTTTTCTTGCATTTTGGTATAGAATATGCTATGATAACAAAAATCGTTGGAAGAGGTTTGTGCTATGAATCGTATGGCGCTGATGATATTGCAGAATATTTGGCGGGTGCCCGGGGCATATGCTAAGCTTTGTCACTACGCCAAGCATACGGAAGAATATCCCGAAGCAGAAAAATATGCCCACATCCAGTATATTTTGAAGCTGGCGGCAACCTCCGGCAATGTAAATCTGCAGGTGCATGGCAAGGAAAATATTCCTAAGGAAAACGGCTTTATGCTCTACGCTAACCATCAGGGCCTGTTTGATGTGGTGGCCATCGGCGCCACCTGCGACAATCCCTTGGGCGCAGTGATGAAAAAGGAACTGAAGGATACGCCGCTTCTGAAACAGATTTTGCAGTGCACCAAGTCTTTCGCTATGGACCGTGAGGATGTGCGGCAAAGCCTGACGGTGATCCAGGCAGTGACCCAGGAGGTCAAGAACGGCAGAAACTATCTGATCTTTCCTGAGGGAACTCGCAGCAAAAACGGCAATGTCATGGGGCCATTCCACGGCGGTAGCTTCCGCTGCGCGCTGAAGGCAAAATGTCCCATTGTGCCGGTGGCCTTTGTGGATAGCTTCCGGGTCCTGGATCAAAAGGGCAGCAAGCTGCTGACGGTGCATATATCCTATTTGGAGCCGATCTACCATGAGGAATATGCGGATATGAACACAACGGAACTGGCGGCTTTGGTCAAGAGCCGCATTCAGGCGGAGATCGACAGAATTTTGGGGCAGTAAGGCCCGCTGAGATGGAGAGAAAAATATGGAATGGTTGTGGGATCTGATTGGGAATCCGTTTTTGATCGCCGGTATAAGCGCGTGGTTTGTGGCTCAGGTGGCGAAAACCATTATTCACGCCATTATCAATAAGAAAGTCGTTTGGGAGCGGATGGTTGGCGACGGCGGCATGCCCAGCGGTCACTCTGCTACGGTGACGGCAGTGTGCGTCATGAGCGCGCTGTGCTTCGGTTTGGGATCCTTTGAATTCGCGGTCAGCGGCATTTTGGCCATCATTGTGTGCCACGATGCTATGGGCGTGCGGCTGGAGACCGGCAAACAGGCGCTGCTGCTGAAGGAACTGATCAAATCCTTTGAAACGTTGACCAGCGATGAATTGCCGGAAGTGAAGCTGAAAGAGTTTGTGGGCCACACGCCGGTGCAGGTGGTGGCAGGCATTCTGACAGGTGCTGCAGATGCGGCGCTGCTGTATTGGCTGGTGTATTCACGGTGAATAAGTAAGGACCGTCCGAAGGGACGGTCCTATTTTTTATTCCGTTTCCTCAGCTACGTACAGGCTGCTGCCCCAGTCACCCAGTAGCCGCAGATCCGGATGATAACCGGTGCCGCAATACTGCATGGAAAGCGGAATGCCGCTGCGCAGCGCTTCGCCGGAACAGGTGTAATCTTCTTGCCCGTCGGTCATGGCAAAATGCCGGTCTGCCAGCCGCAGCACAAGTCCGTCGGCTTTTAGTTTCACCGGGGATACGTGTTTGATCAGCCCGCCGAAGCGACTGATCCGCAAGTATTGCTTCACAGATCGCAGTCGATACCGCTTGCCTTTTTTGGCACTGAGAATCTTCAAGGTGTCCGGAGTGGGGACAGCCTCGTAGCGCAGATTGTAAATACCGGCGATGACGGTTTTTTGGCCCGCCATCTGCCAGGATTCCCGCTGTCCGGCCTTGGGAAAATAGCGGCTGAATCCGCCGAATTGTAGGATTCTGCGATATTTTTTGTAGAATTGAATCTGCCCAACAATCTGCCGTCGTTCCTCCGGAGTCAGTTCGCCAAAATCCAGCTCATAGCCCAGTACGCCGAAGACTGCCACATTGAAACGGGTGGAAAGGGCGGTGCTGCGTAGAGTTTGGGCGTTGGGACACATGGATACGTGATTGGAGATGCAGGAGGGGGGATAGAAGCAGTACATACCTCGCTGAATTTCCAGCCGCTCGGCGGCATCCGTATCATCGGAGGTCCAAATTTGAGGAGCGAAGCGCAGCATGCCCAGGTCAAACCGGTTGCCGCCGGAGGAACAGCCCTCCAGCAGGACATTGGGATGCTTTTCGATAAAGAGCCGACGTAGAACGTCATATAAGCCCAAAATATAGCGGTGGAAGAATTCACCCTGATCTGCCAGGGCGGGGGAGAAGGCGTCGGAAATGTGGCGGTTGTAATCCCATTTTACATATTCGATGTTGGCGCTGCGCAGGATGCGGTCCACCGCTTCCACCACGTAATCCCGCACCTCGGGCCGAGTCAGATCCAGCACCATTTGGTTGCGGCCCAGGCTGGCTTCCCGGCCGGGCACGTGAACGGCCCAGTCCGGATGGGCCCGATATAACTGAGAATCGGGATTGACACATTCCGGCTCGAACCAGAGACCAAAGCGCAGACCCATACGGTTGATGTCCTTGCATAGCCTGGCGATACCGCCGGGCAGCTTCTTTTCGTTGACTTCCCAATCTCCGAGACCTGCTTTGTCGCTGTTGCGGTTTCCAAACCAGCCGTCATCCAGCACAAACATCTCAACACCTAGCTGGGCGGCCTGACGGGCCATGGTGAGGATTTTTCTGCGGTCGAATTGGAACATTGTGGCTTCCCAGTTATTCAGCACCACGGGCCGCTCAGCGCCCCGGAAGGGGGCGGGGATGATGTGGTGATTGACGAAATCGTGGAAGTTTGCCGCAATGCCGTTGATGCCGTTTTCCGAGAAGGTCATCACGGCTTGGGGCGTGATAAAGTTTTCACCGGGCTGCAGCTTCCACTGGAAGCAATGGGGGCTGATGCCCCAGCCGATACGCACATTGTCCCGGCTGTCCAGCTCCACGGCAGAATAGTGATTGCCGCTGTAGAGCAGGTTAAAGCCCAGTGCCTTGCCCTGCCGCTCATCGGCACCTCGGGCCAGCAGCGCAAAGGCGGGATTATGTCGGTTGGAGGAGGCCCCTACGGTGGCATCCTGGATATGGATGCCGGGGGACAGGGGCGCGGTGTGGATATGTGCTTCCTTTGCCCAGGTGCCATTGAGGGACAAAAGGGAATAGTCCTCCGAGGGAATGTCCACCATGGCGCTCAAGAAACGCCGCAGGCAAACAGCCTCGTCCTGCCCGTTGTGAAGCTCCGTATTCCGGGCGATCACATCGCAGGTTGAAAATACGGTGTAATTGAGTACCAGCTTCAATGCCGGATATTTTTTGTCCTTCATGGAAATCGACAGGGTCTGTCCGTTGCCGGTGGCGAAGGGAAGGCCGCAATCGGCGGTATAGGCGCTCTGGATGATCTTGTGGCTGTCATAGACAAAATCCGTCACAAAACTGCCGTCGGGCAGAATGCATTCCAGGGGTGAATGGCGGTAATCGCCCTTGCCGATGCCGGAATACTCCCAAAGCCGGTTATCCAGGCAGTAGCCGGGATGCTGGGGGCTGTATTCCACGGTGGAGCCCAGGCCGATGGTATGCTTTTGGGCTAGGGCCGCCACATCCGCCTGGGGCAGCCAGGGACCATAGTAAATATGCTCCGGATGCCCCTGGGGAGTGATGCGGAAAATATAGCTTGTGTGGGCGGTATCCAGTTTGAATACGCCGCTGTGGGCTGTGATCATGTTATTCACCGCTTTCTTCCATCAGACGGAATTCGAAGGGCTGCAGATACTCGGCGGTGCCGGTGGTATAGTTACCGATGATCTTCTTGTCCCAGGACTGCAGATGGGCAGGCAGCTTGACGGCTTTGCCGGTCATATTGCACAGGCTCAGCAGACGGCGGCCGTTCAGCACCCGCTCAAAGGCGAAAATATTGTTCGATACCATTACCGGCACGAAGTCGCCGTCGATCAGCGCTTCATCGGTTTTTCGCAGGGTGATCATCTGTTTCCAGAAATTCAGCACACCATCGGGGTCGAGCTGTTCTTTTGCCACGTTCACTTCCTTGTAGTCGCCGTTGATCTTCAACCAGGGCTTGCCGGTGGTAAAGCCGGCATTGGGGCCATCGGTCCATTGCATAGGCATGCGACCGTTATCCCGGGTGCCGCGGCGGATCATGTTCCACCGCATTTTGGCGGGGATGCCAAGACTTTTTGCCATTTCGTTGACGGTGTGGCTTTCGATGTCCTGAATCTGCTTTAAGCAGCGGAAATTGCCGTTGGTCATGCCAATCTCTTGGCCCTCGTGGATAAAGGGGGTGCCCCGCAGGGTCATGGTAAGGCCTGCCATCATGGTGGAAGCCTCCCGGCGGAAGCCATCGGAATCGGCAAATCGGGAGATAAACCGAGGCTGGTCATGGTTTTCAAAATAGTTGGTATTCCAGGCTAGGCCGGTTTGCCATTTTACCAGGGTTTTCATCAAACGCTTGGGGCTGAGCCGGGTTTTGAACCATTTTAGACCCAAATCGTCGCAACCCATGTGTTCAAAGGAGAACACCATGTCCAGCTCGCCCCGATCTTCATTGCAAAGGTCTCCGGCCTGATCCAATGTGACAAAGACGGTTTCACCCACAGCAAAGGCATTGAATTCGTCCAAAACCTCTTTGCGGAGGGTCTTCAGAATCTGGTGGCAACCGGGGGTGGAGAGGTAATGCTCTCTGCCGGTGAGTGCCAACTGCTTTTTGCCGTTTTCCAGGGTGTTCTTGTAGAGGATGTTGATCACATCGCAGCGGAAACCCACCACGCCCTTTTGCAGCCAGAAGCGCATAATATCTTTGACTTCTTCCAGAACGGCAGGGTTGTGCCAGTTCAGATCGGGCTGCTTTTCGGCAAACAGATGCAGATAGTATTCATCCTGGCTGTCGCCGAACTTACTCCAGGGACACATGGCGAAGAAATTGCCCCAGTTGTTGGGCAATTTGCCGTCCTTACCCTTGCGGATGATGTAGTAATCTTTGTATTTTTCGTCGCCGGCCAAAGCCTTTTGGAACCATTCGTGCTCATCGGAGGTGTGGTTGATCACCAGATCCATGACAATGCCGATGCCTCGGGCTTTTGCTTGGGCTACCAAATTGTCGAAATCCTCCATTGTGCCAAAGGCGGGCTGGATGGCCTTGTAGTCGGCGATGTCGTAGCCATTGTCGGCGTTGGGGCTTTTGTAGACAGGGGATAGCCAAATGGTGTCGATGCCAAGGGATTGCAAATAGTCCAGCCGGGAGATGATGCCGGGGATATCGCCCAGACCGTCGCCGTTGCTGTCCTGGAAGGAGCGGGGGTAGATCTGATAGATCACCATGTCTTTTCTAAAATGATGTGCCATAAGAAGCCCTCCTGTGAAGTATTTGCAACCATTATAACAGCAAATGCAGCGAAATGCTACGGGGATTTATAAAAATTTCCCCCGAAGATGACCTTCGGGGGAAGTTTGATTCCGATTTTCTTTACGAGCTTTGCGGGATCGGCTTGCCGTCTTCATCATAGAAAACAATGCTGACCAGTGTTCCGTCTGCATTGTAGGTCGCAAGGGATTTTCTCCTGCCGTTTTGGCGGTACTCTGTTTCGGTAATAACGGTCTGGTCGGTAACGGTTGTGCACGTGGTCTTTTGCAGTGTGCCGCTGGTGTAGTAACTGTACGCCCATGTTCGGGTGGATATGATATCACCATCACGGTTATACTGGATCTCCGAGATGATATTGCCATTGTCGTTATGCTGACTGTGGTATACCAGCT
>JAEIGA010012286.1_pt1 | contig 12987 bp, 11 predicted proteins | sample 9270691 | NCBI WGS metagenome assembly JAEIGA01 (sample SAMN17057246, study PRJNA624740) | gut metagenome | biome: biome; isolation source: fecal sample | host: Bos grunniens | place: China: Xizang | collected 2019 | reverse complement strand
TTACCTCATGGGTAAGGCATTCCAGGAGACTCTCTACCAGAACCATGTTCGCCGTCAGGCAACATCTGCAGCTCAGATCGAGTCACTCAACCTCGAGACTTTGGCAAGCGTACACAAGCAGCTCTTCTCTTACGCTGACGACTTCCGCTTCGTTATCGCAGGTAACGTTGACCTCAACACATTGAAGCCACTTGTTGAGAAGTATATCGGTTCACTTCCTACATCTAAGAAGGTAGAGTACGCAGTTGTTGACGATGGCGTACGCACAGCAACAGGCAAGGTAACTAACGACTTCCGCGTAGCTATGCAGCAGCCTAAGGTATCTGTATACCTCACATTCTCTGGTGCTATCGAGGATAACGCTAAGAACCGCCTCGTTCTCGACCTCCTCACACGTGCACTCGACTCACGCTACATGGTATCAATCCGTGAGGAGAAGGGTGGTACATACGGTGTTCACGTTCAGGGTGGCATCAACGAGTACCCTGTTGAGCAGTACATGGCAGTAATCGTATTCGATACTAACGAGCAGCTCGCTGACGAGCTCATCGACATCTGCGACGCTGAGATCGCTAAGATCGCTGAGAACGGTCCTCTTGCTGACGATATCGCTAAGTCTAAGGAGTTCCTCCAGAAGAACTACGCTAACGTTCTTGAGAACAACAGCGGTTGGATGAGCGCTATCGAGCGTTGGTATGAGGAGGGTTACAACTACAAGGAGGAGTACCTCGGTATTCTTGAGAGCATCACACTTGAGGATGTTCAGGCAATGGCCAAGAAGATGCTTGAGGATGGTAACCGTACTTTGGTTGTGATGCGCCCCGAGCGTTAATTTCTTGTGATAGCGGCGCATCTGCGGCGCTTCAATCAAAGCCCCGAATGGGACGTACGACAAGTACTACCCATCCGGGGCTTTTTCATGTCAGCACCACATCAGCACCACTCTGACAAGAAATTATCAGCCAAGCCATCGACGGCATTTTTGCTGAGCGTTATATCTGCACCACTCTGACAAGAAATTGTGAGCATCACATCTGTGGTATATAGCAACAAAAAAAAGACACCCCTAAGGATGTCTTTTTCTTAAACTGTTCTATACCTACTTGCCGTTGTAGCTATTCATGGTGCGGTCGGCACCTACGCTGACGAACGACAGAATAGCGTCGCCAAAGAGCTTCAAGCGCTCGGGCATAGCCTTGTTCTCATCGTCCGAAAAGTCGCCAAGCACATAATCCACCTGATGACCGCGGGGAAAGTCGCCACCAACGCCAAAGCGCAAGCGTGCATACTGGTTGTCGCCCAATAGTTCGGTGATGTTACGAAGACCGTTATGTCCGCCCTCCGAGCCATTTTTACGCATGCGGAACGAACCGAAGGGTAGTGCTATATCATCCGACACCACGAGCAGGTTCTCGCGTGGGATGCGCTCCTGATCCATCCAGTAGCGCACAGCCTTGCCCGACAGGTTCATATATGTCGAGGGCTTGAGCAGGTAGATGGTACGACCACGGTGCTTGAGGGTCGCCATTGCGCCATAACGCACCGTCGTAAAAGAGATATTGGATGCCTCAGCCAAGGCATCCAATACTTTGAAACCTATGTTGTGGCGGGTATTAGCGTACTCGGCGCCAATGTTTCCCAACCCTACAACAAGATACTTCATAGATGAATTCTATGTTAGTACGTTAGTTCCTCTCGGGTTATCTCCGATTACTTCGCAGAGCGTGAAGCACGTGTTACACGAACAGCGCAAACTGCAGTAGTTGCTGGAGTAACGAATGTGAGGTTCTCCTCCTTAAGGTCGCCAACGAAGATAGTCTGACCAACCTTCAAAGGTGTTACGTCAACAACGATCTCATCTGGAATGTACTCAACCAAAGCCTTAACTGTGAGCTTACGAGCTGAAAGAGCGAGCTTACCACCGATCTTAACACCCTCAGCGTTACCTGTGAGGCGTACTGGTACGTTAACTGCAACTGGCTTGCCCTCCTGAACGCGGTAGAAATCTACGTGGAGAACCTGCTCACGAACTGGGTGATACTGAACCTCGCGCATAACTGCCTTCTCTACAACGCCGTCGATGTTGAGCTCAACGATGTAAGAGTTAGGAGTGTAGATGAGCTGGTTGAGCTCCTTAGCGTCGATTGTGAATGCCTTCTCCTGGCCACCACCGTAGATGATGCAAGGTACCTGACCCTCGCGACGAGCTGCCTTTGCGAACTTCTTACCGAAGTCTGCACGTGCAGTACCGTTAATCTGAATTGACTTCATAGTAATTATTTGATATTTAATAGTTTAACTTCGATGCCACTCAGTTGCGATAGTCACTCGCAACCCCATAGACATCTGCTTTTGGACCGCAAAGGTAGTAAAAATTCTCTAATTCACAATTTTTCAGCGCTTTTTATCGCTTTTTGCCATATTTTTCTACTATCCACTCCCATGCCATGTCGCGCTCGGGGTTGTCGAGATCTATCATCACGTCGGGGTAGATGTAGTCGTCGTGCTCCAATGAACGGTTGGGGCGAGTGAAGTGCTTGTGACTCACGGTAGCAAGTGTTCCGGTATTGGGAAGCATACAATAGAGAATGTCGCCATAGTGGCAGGGCTTGCCGCCCGCAAGTTCGCCGATGATTGTGCCTATGCCGTTATCCTGTGCCAAGGTGAGCAGCAACGTCGCGCTGCTGAACGAATTTCTACCCTGGATAAATACCACGTTACCCTTGAAGATACGCTCGGGGTCGGTGTTGATAACGTGCTGCGCAGAGTCCTGCTTCTCGTAGTTAACCTCATAATCCTTGCTATGGTCAAATCCCCAGAGGTCGTAGGTCTTGCCGCGCTCCAGGGGCTTACCCTCGACGGTGAAGTTCTGGTAATAGGGGTAGTGCTGACACAAGAGGTCGGAGTAGCGGAGCGTAACCGAAACATTATGTGTTTCCTTGTATGGTTGTAGCCATGACAAAAGCACCGTGCCGAGTGAGCTGTTGCCGCCGCCGTTGTACTGCAAATCTACGACGAGGGTCTCGATGCCCTTTGCCTCCATCTCTGCCATCATGTCGCGCATGGTGTCATCAAAGCGTGCGAGCTGTGGGTAGTTGGGGTAGGTCACGCGGTCGGCAAACTGGTTGAACTGCATGTAGCATATACCCTCGGCCTCGAAGATGGTGTAGTCGAAGAGTACGCCGCGCTGTGCTGTGACGCGCTTGGCGGTGTTGCGCTGCAACTGAGCAACCCTGAGACTCTGCTTGTTAATGGCGGGAATGGTGGCATCGCTGCCGTCAGTGAGTGTGATACAGAGCTCAGTATCGCTCATGCCGAGCATCTTCCAAAAGTCGGTAAGCATCAGATATTGAGTCACCAGATTCTCGAAGTTGACCTCGTTGTCGGCACTGACAAGGGGGCGTGCCATTGAGAGTATTTCCTTCATAGATCGCCCGTTTATAGCCTTAACCTCCTTGCCAAGCAGTTCGCGATGTTGCTCGGATGTGATGTTGATGATGTATGGGTTGTCGCCATCAATCTCAAGACCCAACGGAAATATAGCATTGAGGTTCTCCCAGTAGTATATCGCTGTGTGGCCATCGTGGAGCGATGACGCAATGCGTTGGAGATATGCCTTGAAGTCGCGCGAGTTGTCAATCTTTGCGCACTCCTTATACATCCTCTTCACGCGCTTATTTAGCTTTGTGCGGTTTGCCTCATCAGCATAGTAGGGGTGTGTCGCAACGAGCATATCGACATATAGGAGTAGGTCCTTTTGGTAGATATTACCCGACTTATATCGTGCCGAACTCTCAATCTCCTCGTTGTGCAACTTTGGCACATTCTGGCCAAAGCACACAGCCATACACACTATCGGTGCAATCAAAATAAGCAATAAGCGTTTCATGGTAACTGATATTAATGGTTTAGTGTTTACAAGCGGTGTGCCACCATCCACTCGGCGAGTGCTTCGGCGGCGTGACCATCCTCCTTTAGTCCTACGCGCTCGGTGAAGAAGGTGTTAAGCCGAGCGGTGTATGCCTCGATGTTGAACTCCTCGATTGTGGCGAGCAGCTGCTCCTGATTCTCTGTGAGAGGGAATGGCAACTCCTTGAGGTCGAAGTAGAAGCCGCGGTCGTAGGCGTTGGCATCGGTGGCATAGAGCAGGCATGGACGACCCTGCAAGGCGAAGTCGAACATCGAGCTTGAGTAGTCGGTGATAAGCATGTCGGCAACCGACAATAGCTCCTGCATATCGTGGTAGAGTGTGGCGTCGTGGACACCCTCGTATGCCACGAAGTGCGATGTATCCACCTTGCCAATTAGATTGGGGTGCATGCGTACCAAGACTGCTATATTCTCGCCTCCAAACATCTTGCTGATTGCAGGCATTATGCGTGCCCAGTCGATGTTGTAGGGCTCGGTGGAGAAGTCCACGCGGAAGGTGGGTGCATAGAGGATTATGCGGCTGTAGGGTGCGATGCCGTATAGTGCTGCTATGCGTTGGCGCAACTCAGCGTGGTGTGCCGTGTCGAAGAAGATGTCGTTGCGGGGTATGCCGCGCTCCAATATCTCGCCCTCGTACCAGAACTTCTCCCTCTGTAGTGTGGTCTGCATGCGGCAACCCGATATCATCAGGTCGCAGACCCTGGAGTCGGCCTTTGCGCGCTGCAAGTAGCTGAAACTTAGCTTGTCGGCAGCATCTGCCTCGATGCGCTTAAGCGCCACGCCCGCATGCCACAACATGGCATATTTTTGCCCTTCGCGCTTGTGCCAGTAGATGCGCCATGGGTCGGTGCGTGCGTTGGTCAACAGGAACTCGGCAGATGCCATAAGGCGCAAATACTCCCACGTGCGGAAGCGCACAACCTTGATGCCTTCGGGTAGCTCGGAGGTGTTTACCCCCTTGCGGAATACCCAATATATCTCGAACTCGGGGTTGTGTTTGAGCAGATACTCGGTCAGGTAGCGGGGATTACAGCTATATTGCTGGAAGTTATATGCCCAGCAGACTACACGGCCGCGCTTGATGGGTGTGATGATGTTTGCGACCCACGCCGCAATATTTAGGGGTGTCTTAACTATGCGGTTGAGCACCCAGCCCATGACCTGCGATAAGCGTTTCATTCGTCGAAAAGTTTAGCTTTGCTAACACAAAGATAGCAAATATTCCCATTATTAGGAAAAAAAGTGTAAATTTGCCTAATATTACGCTTTGGAATATGACTACTAACATCGATAACGAGGCTCTCAGAGCCAAGTATAACCCTGAAGGCTCGCAGCTCAGACGTGACCAGATGGAGCTATTGAAGATGCTCCGCGTGGTGACGGATATATGCGATGCCAACGGCATCCAGTGGTGGCTGAGTTCGGGAACGCTGCTCGGCGCAGCGCGCCACGAGGGTTTTATACCCTGGGATGATGACCTCGATATCGTGTTGCTGAAAAGGGATTGCAAGCGTCTGGAGCGTCTGCTTGCGAAGCTCGACAGCGAGGAGTATGTCTATCACTCAATGCGTACGGATGTCGATTATGTCAACACCTTTGGTAAGTTCCGCAAGCGCGAGGGACGCATTACAACCTCCAAACGTCGTTGCGACTACTACAAGTGGGCGGGCATAGGTTTGGACATATTCGCTATCGAGAAGACAAACTACTTTGCAGCACGCGCAGCAGCGGTGATATACAACAACTTGCAGCATCCTACATGTTATATTCGCTGGGGATGGTTGCGAAAGCCCCTTATACGTCTTGTGCAAGGCTTGTGTTTTGGCATTATTAACCCTCTCTTGCGCCTTGTGGGAAAGATTAATCCGCGCAAAGAGTACCACTACGTATTGGGTACGGGCTGGGCGCGCCACACATTCTTTATGAAGGATACGTTGCCACTCACCACGGCACGCTTCGAGGGTGTGGAATTGCCTGTGCCAAGGGATGTGGATGCCTACCTGACTAATGTCTATGGTGACTGGCGCACGCTGCCCAGCGACGAGCAGATACGCAGGTGTATTCATTGCAAAGAGTATATTGATGAGATTTACGGAAAGGCTTAATTCGTTATGAAAAAGGTTATTACATACGGAACCTACGACCTCTTGCACGAGGGGCATATAAACCTCCTGCGCCGTGCCAAGGCGTTGGGTGACTACCTCATTGTAGGCGTTACGAATGATAGTTTCGATCGTGAGCGTGGCAAACTCAATGTGCGCAATAATGTGTTGGAGCGCGTGGAGGCTGTGAAGGCTACGGGCATAGTCGATGAAGTGATTATTGAGGACTATGTGGGTCAGAAAATCGACGACATACTCAAATACGATGTCGATATCTTCGCTATCGGCTCCGACTGGGAGGGTAAGTTCGACTACCTCTCGGAGTATTGCGAGGTTGTCTATCTGCCACGCACCGAGGGAGTATCCTCCACTATGCTGCGTGCCGAGAGCGAGGTGGTCGTAAATATTGCAATTGTCGGCTGTGGTCGTATCGCACAACGCTTCTATACCGAGGTAGATAAGGTGGATGCCGCAAATGTTATTGCACTATACGACATTAACCGCGAGGCTGCGGCAGCGCTCAATGAAAATCTCGTGACGGAGAGCTTTGAGGAGGCTGTAGAGAGGGCCGATGCCGTATATATTGCTACACCGCATAATCTTCATTATCAGCAGGCTAAGTACGCTTTGGAGCACGACCGCCACGTCTTGTGTGAAACGCCTATGGTGTTGCGCGAGAGGGAGGCAGAGGAACTCTTTGCTATTGCAAGGGAGCGTGGCCTTGTGTTGCTGGAGGCCAACAAAACGGCATACTCACCCGCCTTTAATCACCTTGTTACGCTCGTTAAGAGTGGACTTATCGGTGACGTAGTGGGCATTGATGCCTCGGAGTCGAAGTTGTGGGGTGAGGAGAACCTTAAGCGCGAGCTCGACCCTCAGATGGCTGGTGGCTCACTCTATGAGATGGGCTCCTATCCATTGTTGCCAATCGTTAAGCTACTTGGTGCTGATTATGAGCAGATTAACATATATAGTCGCATGAATGAGAATGGCGTGGATGTCTATACACGCGGCATCGTGCGCTACCGTAGTGCTATTGCCTCATTCCAGTTGGGTCTGGGTGTAAAGACCGAGGGCAACCTCGTCATCTCGGGCACGCAGGGTTATGTGTATGTCCCCTCGCCATGGTGGAAGACCGACTACTTCGAGCTGCGCTACGAGGATCAGAATCGTAATAAAAAGTACTTCTACAAGTGGGATGAGCCAGGCCTGAGGTATGAGATTCAGGAGTTTGTGTCGTGCATCGTCAACCGCCGCGGCTCCTCTGCACGCCTCACACCTCGCCAAAGCATCGTTATGGCGCGTGTGATGGAGCAGTTTGCCAACCGAGAAAATCTGTTTGAGATATGAGCCGCGCATTAGTTGTCGGAGGTGCCAATGGCATAGGCCTCGCAATCGCATCGCTGCTTGCAGAGCGAGAGGAGTGCGACAGAGTGTATATTGTCGATAGGGTAGCCGTGGCTGCGGAGCATGCCAACGCAAAGTTCTGCTTCACGCAGTTTGACCTCATGAGTAGTGACTTTTCGCTGTTCGATGGGTTTGAGGATATCGATATGCTCGTTATCACCGCGGGCTTTGGTCGCCTTGCCCACTTCGCAGATGTTGAGGAGGAGCATGTTGTTGCGAGTATGACGGTCAATGCAACAGCCGTGATGCGCATTATTCACCATTTCTACGGCAGAATATCGAGTAATAAACCCTTCCGTACTGCAGTTATGGGTAGTATTGCAGGTTTCATGTCGTCACCGCTGTTTGCTGTATATGGAGCGTCGAAGGCGGCACTCAAAATATTTATTGAAAGCATAAATGTGGAGCTGGAGAAGTGTGGCTCGCAGAATAAAATTCTTCATGTAGCACCGGGTGCAATCAAGGGTACTTCGTTCTATAACGGAGTGACCGACCTGGCTATGACGCGCGTGCTTGCCGAGGATATAATTATGCACATGGAGCGCGGCGACGACCTCTACATTCCACGATATGAAGAGGTATATAAGGAGGTTCTGGAGCGTTACCACCGCGATTTTAGGGCGGAGGGGCGACACTCCTACGAATATAAGATGTCAAGCAAAAGAGAGTAACCCCTAGGGCTACTCTCTTTGTGTTTTAGTGAAACAGTGCGTTATAGCACTTTACTATAAGTTGAAACAGAAGCGGCGTGCGGTAGTTGGTGCCGAGGCGCGCCTTGCGAATAGCATCACCCAGCCATGGATGATCAGCATAGTGGTCATAGTCGTGTATTATGTGGTGCCAGCCAGCGCGTAGTACGAGTCCGTCTGCAACATCCTTTATTGGGCTCTCGGCAAGGTTGTCCATAAACTTAGAGTAGAGGTCGAGCATATTGCGTGACGATGCCGTGTGTCGCACCTTGCGTCGCTGCGAACACATGGCATTTTCGTTGTCTTTGCGGTAGTGGTAGAGTACCTCGGGAAGGTGTACAATGCTATTTGCACGATAGATTAGCTGTGCCATAAGGTACATATCCTCGTGCATGCCGAGCAGGGGTGTGTGTACGAATGCCTGTGTGTAGAGTGAGCGACGGAAACACTTGGTTGCGGTGTAGCCATGCGCACGATAGTTGAACATGTTTTCAACCCACAGTTCGCGTGTCTCGGCGGTGTACTCACGTTCCAGTTTTATGCTACGCTTGTAGCCATACTCCTTAACAAGGTCGAAATAGATTATGTCGGCATCTGTTTTGTCTGCCATCGCCATAATCTTCTCCACAGCATCCAACTCAAGCCAGTCGTCGGAGTCGGCAAAGAGTACATACTCACCCTCCGCAACTTCGAGGCCGCTTTTTCGGGCGAGGGGCAGACCTTCGTTGGGCTTGTTGATGATTACGATGCGCTCCTTGAGATGTGCGAAACGCTCCTCGATAAGGGCGTTGAGGATATCCATCGAGGCATCCTTGGTGCCGTCGTTAACGAAGATGAACTGAATATCGTTATAGGTCTGTCCAAGAAAGCTCTCGGCAAACTTGGCGATATATGGCTCAACGCCATATATCGTTGTGATGAATGATATTCTGTACTTGTTCATAGGTTTCCGTCATTGTTGTTGGGTGGCGTGGCTATTTCTGGCCACTTGGTGTTATCTTGCCGTAGCGTTGCAGCTGCTTCTCGGGCGTATGCTTCCAGCGCTTATGCGACCACAACCACAACTCGGGGTGCTCCCTAATCATGCTCTCGAGAGCCACGACATAGCGGCGTGTAATCTCATTGGGTTCAACCTCCTCTACGCCATCGTATATCTCGTCGAAGCGTACGGCGATGTGTCCCGCCTTAATGCGTTCAACATGGACAAAGTAGATGGGTATGTGAAAGCGCATGGCGAGCTTCTCGCTACCATCGATGAATGCGGTCTTGCGACCGAAGAAGTCGAACCACTCGGTGTCTGCACGCAGGTTGGGCGTTTGGTCGGAGATTAGTCCAAGTGCGATGCCTATATCGGCACTACGATTCTTGATGTAGTGGCGCACGGTATCCTGCATTGTAACTTGGTGGTAGTTGGGTGCAAAGTTGCGCAGTCGACGATATAAGTGCTCAAAAATAGCGTTTTTCAAGGGGTGGTACACGCCCATGAAGTGTGTGTCACTATCTGTAAGGCTCCACAATGGAAAGTACTCCCAGCAGCCAAAGTGTGATGCCATGGCAATCCAGTCACGACCCTTGGTTCGAGCCCTATGTTCATCGGCATTGACCCATGTGACATGGTTAAGATCGCCTCGGCGCTTAGCTCCCGCTAAGCATATAGTGTCAATAATAACCTCAGCGAGGGTGTTGTATGACCCGCGTATAATCTGCTTAACCTCTTGTGGACTCTTTTCGGGAAACGATAGTGATATATTAGACCGCATAACGCCATATCGGTAGCGTATCATGCGCAGTAATATATATATGAATCTCTGAAGTATACCATGGCGAATCCAACGGGGCATATAGCCGATTGTAGAGCACAATGCCCAAAGCAACTCAAGAGCAAGTCGCTGATACCAACGTAGGGTGTCGCTATTTGGAGAATTTTCGCTCATCTAAACATCGTTCGGTTTAAAAACGAATATACCACAAAGTTATGCAAAAAAGCGCATTTTACCAAATTTGTGGCAATTATAGTTCAAATCTGACCCTTGCAGCGCACTCATATCCCTCGTTGTAGAGGTCAAGCAGTTTGTGCGTGTCACGCTCCATGCGACCTACTTTTATTGGCTTTTCGGGACGTATAACGATAATCTTACCCTCCTCTTCCAACCTCTCAACCTCCTCAATTTGACGGTTGTAGATGGTGTTGCGCATAGCAAGTGCCTCGCGCAGTGCGGGATATTTGCGATAGAATAGAGGTGGAACGAATGAACTGTCCTGCTTGCGGTAGCCCTTATTGCGGGTGAGTACCACTACGCTGTTAGGAAATCCCTGCTCCTTGGCGCGCGCGATGGGTATCGAGTCGCTGATGCCTCCGTCGAGCATCTTTGCGCCATCGACTTCAGCAATCGGGCAGACGTAGGGTAGTGAACTTGATGCCTTGACTATGGCTATTACGCGCTCGGGGTTGTGATACTCCTCAAGGTATGTTGCCTCACCGGTGGTGATGTCGGTTGTTACCATCTCGAAGCGGTCATGCGAGGCGGCATAGGTTGCATAGTCGTAGGGGATAATCTCGTTGGGAAAAGTGTGGAACAACAGATCAAAATCCATGATGTTGCCCTTGGTTATAAGGTGCTTAAAACCAATATATTGATACTTGTCCAATAGGTCAATGTTGCTGAACTTTGCTCTGCCACGCTGGCGCGACATGAACGATAGACCGTTGCACGCGCCCGCGCTCACTCCAATGGCATAGGGAAAGTGTATGCCGCGATCCATGAGGTTGTCCAGCACGCCGCAGGTGAACACTCCGCGCATGCCACCACCCTCAAGCACAAGGCTCGACTGCTCGTTAAGATGATGTTGTATCTTCTCCATCGCTGTAAAATTATAGTGCAAATATATGAATTTTATTTTTTTGTTAGAAACTCGCGTGCCAAAGGTTGATTATTGATGAATGTTTACTATTTTTGTGTACTAATATTAATATGGGTACAGAAGTGTTACTCCGTAGAGTGATTATTGTGTATGAAGTCTGCAAAGATATGTAGTGGGGTACGTCCCCTCTTGATGGTGCTGCTCTCAGCATTGCTCCTTAGCCTCGGTTGGTTGGGTGAGAGTGGCGGTTTTATGTTGGGTGCTCTTGTGCCGCTGCTTGTGTTGAGCGAGGCATACAGCGACTCGCGCGGTGACTGGTGGCGTATGTGCGGCTGGGCAGCGATGACATTCCTTCTGTGGAGCTTCGCTACGATATGGTGGGTATGGAATGCAGCACCGATAGGTGTCATTGTCGCGAGCATCGTGGGTTCGTTCTACAACCTGTGTGGCATGATGGCGTATCACTATACTTCGAAGCGCGCGCCACGCGCCCTGGCATACACGCTTCTTGTATCTGTATGGCTTGCTACGGAGTGGGCTTACAACTCAGCCGAGGTGATGACCTTCCCATGGTTGCTACTGGGTCATGGCTTTTCGAATGATGTGATGGCGGTGCAGTGGTATGAGTACACCGGTATCTTTGGAGGTTCGCTCTGGGTGTTGTGCTCAAATATCGCCATATTTGAGGCTCTGCGTACACGTTTGCGCTCGCGTATTGTGTTGGCCGCGGCAATCATTATTGTGCCTGTAATCATTTCATTGTCACTATATTGGAGTTATGACCCATCAGAGCGCAGTGTACAGATATCTGTTGTTCAACCCAATGTGCCATGTTATAAGGAGGAGCGTGAGGCAGCGGGTATGGATGATCCGTCGATGACGCTATATTCGCTTATGGAGGAGGTTCCTGTAGATAGTCGCTTTGTGCTACTGCCCGAGTCATCACTTGCCTATCTTCCATTTGTAGGCTCTGTGGATGAGGCGAACACAGATCGTTATGCCTCTGTATTCAGAAGTTTGCATGGCGATGCTGATAGTCAGATGAAGATTATCGCAGGTGCATCTACCGTGCGCTACTATGGCGACGTGGCGGCAACGGATACTGCGCGTGAGTCAGACTATGGATACTTCTACGACCTGTATAACTCGGCACTGCTCATTGATGCTGAGGGTGAGGTGGAGCAGATATATCACAAGCAGAAGCTCGTGATTGGTGTTGAGGCTATCCCCTTCCGCCGTCTTTTGAAGAACTTCAAGGTTGACCTTGGTGGTGTATCGGGCCAGCTCGGCTGGGGCGAGCAGCACATGGTGTTTGAGAATGGCGATGCGAAGATAGGTCCCGCGATATGCTATGAGGGACTCTACGGCAACCATTTCGCTGGCTTTGTGCGCGAGGGTGCCGAGGCTATGGCAGTCATTTCGAATGATGGCTGGTGGGGTAACACACCTGGACATAAGCGCCTGTTTGACTATTGTTGTTTGCGCGCCATTGAGACGCGCCGTGCTATTGCGCGCAGTGCCAATACGGGCATTTCGGGCTTTATATCTCCGCGTGGCGAGGTTATTGGTGAGCGCCTGGAGTGGGATGAGCGCGGTGTGCTGACTGAGAGCGTAGAGCTGCGCGACGAAATAACCTTCTACACTATGTATGGCGACTGGATAGCACGCATAGCGACATACGTTGCGGCTCTTGCTCTTATGTATTATATGGCATACCGTGTCAAGCGCCGAAACAATCTTGTGGATTAAATAAAAAAAATAACATATACTATGAATTACACTGAGACACTCGAATTTCTATTTACCTCCATGCCGTCGTTCCAGCGTGTTGGTGGCGATGCGTACAAGCCAGGATTGGAGCGTATAGCATCATTCTGTCACTACATAGGCAACCCCCAGCGCAACTACTATACTATTCATGTTGCGGGAACAAACGGCAAGGGCTCGGTATCTCACATGATTGCCTCTATTCTGCGTGAGGCTGGCTACCGCACAGG
>JAEIGA010012285.1_pt1 | contig 12988 bp, 17 predicted proteins | sample 9270691 | NCBI WGS metagenome assembly JAEIGA01 (sample SAMN17057246, study PRJNA624740) | gut metagenome | biome: biome; isolation source: fecal sample | host: Bos grunniens | place: China: Xizang | collected 2019 | reverse complement strand
GGCAAAGACTACGTCTTTGGAAAAATAAAGTAAAATTTTTCTAATGTTTTGTAAAATTTATATAAAAATATTTTTATACATTTGCCGAACAACAACACGCTACGCCTGACCAGGGAGGCAACACAATGGCAGCTATATTTATCGCAATAGCGGTCTTAGCTCTGGGAGCAGGTTTCTATGTCCTGTATTCAGGACGCAGGTCTTCGGAAGACGAGGCTCCTGCAAATCACAAGGTGAACATTCGCAAGGCCGAAAGCCCTGCACTTCAGGAGGTCACAGAAGATCCCCCTGAGGGACTGTCTGCTCTGGAAGCTGCGGCACTGGAGCAGGAAGACGATGACCCTATCGACATTTTCCTCGATATGGATCTGCCTTACGAATGCCGACTAGAAGCTGAAGACAAGCTCAAGGATGCTGGATTCAAGTTCAGCACTTCACTTAGGAATCAGAACTCCCCTGACAAGAACTCTGACAATACTGATAACGATGTGGATGACTACGACGATGCAGCAACGGATGAAGGCCTAGAGCCCGATTTCGTGATGACCGGCGAATAAGTTCAAACCACATCAATATGAAAAACTTCAGTAAAACTTCAATCATCACTCTCGCCACCGTCACTTCCCTCGCGGCATGGGTGCTCTTTCCTTGCAGCGCTAGCGCTCAGGTCAAGGACGTTTCCACTATGCTATCATCATGGTGGTCCACTCTCAAGACCATCGTAGACCCGGTGGTGAACATCGTTTCCATCATCCTAGGACTTATCGGATTCGTGAAGTTGCTTCCGATCTTCGCCAAGTTCCTCAAGGGCGAACCGACATCCGCCGACGCCTTCCTCAATCACGGAGGAGGCTTCGTCATCGCGTTCGTAATCATGCAGCTGATAAGGCTAGTAATCATCTAGGATATGGAAAGGCAGGAAAAGGTCAAGGGTTACCTCACCTGGCGTTCCCTTGACCAACCGGCCGCCTTCTTCGGCATCAAAGGCCGGTTCATGACTCTATTCGCCATCATCGCAGGGGCGGCGGCTGTAATCGCAATCACCATCGGAAGCACTTATGGAACCATGCTCGGCATGGTCGCCTTCGGCGTACTGATATTCTGCGACTACATGCTCATCCTCTCTCTGCAGGCGAAGATGTCTGACAAGGAGTTCTCGAGACTCATAAGCAGGAGCGGACTGATCCGTTACGTGAAGGTCACTCCGGATTCTATCCACTCATACCTAAACAGGAGAATAACATGGAAGTAAAGGCTAAGTCGACAAGATTCGACAAATACATCCCTATCCTGGCCATTCAGGACGGGGTCATAGTCTCCAAGCGCGGAGAGCTTACGGTCGGTTGGGAGATGACACTACCGTCAGTGTGTTCCACCACAGAGGACGGATATGAGGACATGCTGGAATCGTTCAGCTCCGCCATCCGCGCCCTTGGTCCGGGATTCATCATCCATAGGCAGGACATCTATCTCAATGACACCTACAAGGCGGAGAGGAAGGCTCATTTCCTGGAGCAGTCCTACGAAAGGCATTTCGACGGAAGGAGGCATCTGACTCATCGACAGTTCCTCTACCTCACCCTCTCCCTCAAGGATGCTCCGGGAAGGCCAATCTCCTCCTCGGGAGCCTTCGGCATATCCTCTCCTAAGGGAGAACTGATGGCCAAGGACCTTGCGACCCTGATGGCCAAGTCCTCGGAGTTCGCATCGGTACTGTCTGCCCGAGGCGGCTACATTATGAGGAATATGAACGAGCAGGAACTTGCCCTTCAGGTACATGAGCACATGAGGATGCATACTCCTGACGGCATCTTCTCTGATTTCGAGCTCAGGCCTGACAGGGTCAGGTGCGGTTCCCGCTCGCTCTGGAGCTACTCCATCGGCGAGTCTAGGCTTCTTCCCACCATCCTGCAGCCATCTCAGAGGGCGGAGTCGTTCAGCAGCAGCTCGTCGGAGATACGTCTCTCCACAGCTGCCGCCATCGGTCCTCTTCTGGAATGCGAGCACGTGGTGAACACTTACATCTTCACCGTCAACCAAAGCGAGATGCTCCGAGAGATGGGAGGAAGGATGCGAAGGATGACATCCATGTCAAAGAACGCGGAGAACAGGATCGGTGCGGAGGAACTGGAGGAGTTCGCAGACCAGACACACAAGGAAAGCCTTACATGCATCAAAGCGCACACGAACGTGCTCGTTTGGGGAGAGGATAGCCAGGAGCAGGAGCTTCGAGGCAAGATCAGCGCAGCCCTTTCAGGAATGAATATCCTCTGCGTGCAGAACACCTGCGACACCCATGTCCTCTGGTACTCCGCCTTCCCGGGAGCTGCCGGTGAAATCAGCGGTGACAACCTCATGACGCGTGAGCTTAAGAATTTCCTATGCCTGGGAATCAACGAGACCTACGACAGAGGCATTCCCGGAGGAATCATGAAGATCTGCGACCGGTTCAGGAACATCCCGCTTCAGATCGATATCCAGGAAGCTGCATACCGAGAAGGTCTGATAGACAACTACAACGCGTTCATCCTCGGAGGATCCGGCACAGGTAAGTCTTTCTTTACCAACTACTTCGTCCGCAGCTGTTATGATGCTGGACAGACCGTCTTCATCATCGACGTGGGTGATTCCTATCAGGGACTCTGCTCGGTCATCCGGGAGGAGTCCGCAGGACGTGACGGTATCTACCACACCTGGGACAAGGACCATCCTATCACCTTCGATGCATTCATCGGCATAAAGGAGTGGGTGGACGAAGCAGGCAGACTACAGCAGGACAGCGACGGAGTCAACTTCCTCCTGTCGTTCCTTCAGACCCTATGGTCCCCTATCGGAGGATGGAATGCTGACAGCAGCAATATCCTCAAGCAGATCATCAGGGATTTTGCGCTTGCATGCCGCAAGTGGAACGGCAGACCGGTATTCGACACCTTCAGGAAGTTCATCGTCAAGAACATCGCTCCTAAGGTTCACTCGACAACCGGTTACCAGTGCGGTTCGGTGCAGGTGACTGACGAAAGATTCGACATCGACGGACTGATTCTCGCCATGGGAGACTATGCCGAGGGAGGAGCCTTCGGATTCATGCTCAATGACCCGAATCCCCGAGATCTCTTCTCGAGCCGATTCACGGTCTTCGAGGTAGACAAGCTTTCTGCCATCAATGACCCTAAGTTCTACTCTCTGTGCATCCTGTGCATTATGAACTCGTTCAACGCTAGGATGCGCAGCACTCCGGGCATGAAGGTGATGGTCATCGAGGAGGCATGGAAGGCCATCGCTAACGAGACCATGTCGGGATACCTTGCCGGACTATGGAAGACAGCCCGCAAGTTCCAAACATCGGCGGTGGTGGTCACCCAGCAGGTGTCGGACATCATGTCTTCTCAGGTCATTAGGGACACCATCCTGCAGAACTCATCCGTGAGAATTCTCTTGGATCAGTCAAACAACCGCAACAGCTTCTCGCAGCTGCAAGAGCTTCTCGGCCTGACCGACCATCAGAAGGATGTCATCCTGTCGATGAACCGCACCCGCAGGGAGGGGCTTCACTACCGTGACGTCTTCATTGCCCTGGGAGAGAAGAAATACGGAGTCTATGCTACGGAGGTATCTCCACAGGAGGCCATCTGCTATGAGTCAAACAAGGAGAAGAAACGTCCATTCCTTGAGCTTTCAGCCAAGATAGGACCGATAGAGGCCATCAGGAAGCTGGCAGGAGGTAAGTGATGAAGCGAAGAATCATCATCGCCGTCCTGCTGGCGGTCTTCCCTTTTGCCGTCAAGGCTCAGCAGGTGGTCATCGACCCTAGTCAGATCGCTGCATCCGCTACCAATGCCGCCAATCAGATTGACTACATGCTCGACCAGCTGGGAGAACTCGCTCACCTGGGAGAACAGATGAACACCATGCGAGAGCATATAGACAACGTCTTCGGAGAGGACGGCATAGGAGGCAAGGCCATCAGCGTGATGCAGGACCTGGGAACCCTCGCAAGGCTGACGGAGTCCTACAATAGCACGATCAAGATGACCGAAGCCTATGCCCGCCAGATGCAGGAGATGGAGCGCTACAAGCTCTCTGATGCCAACATGATGCTCTCCTACCTGAACAGCATGAAGACTCAGATCGAGCTAGCCATCGAGACCGCCAAGAAGATTCTCAATACCATGGGATTCTCGAAGGCGGAGAAGAAGGAGGAAATCGAAAAGATCATCGATGAGATGGACGCCAACCTGGCCAAGATGGAGAAGATCATGGAAATCGAGACACAGTCCACGATAATGGCCGAGGGTCTGAATGAATTCATAGACTTCATCGACGAAGAGATGAGCACAGAGGAGTATATCCAGGCCAAGAAGGCCTACGGAACAGCATCCGGGGCCGCTTCCGGCACGCTCGGGGTCATCTCACTGATACTCGGACTGCTCGGCATCGCTTCTTGCGCATTAGGCTACCATCTCTTTGTCAGCGGAGGTATTGCCGGCGACCCTACCTCAGAACAGGTCTTCATCCGAATCGGAGAGGCCTTCCTGGCTGCTATGGTCGCAATAAACATCATCGCCCATCTGTTTAACATTAATCTCTGACAGACATGACACTACTTTCCATGTGGACAACAATGGAGACGGTCAGGGATACCGTCCTCTCCGGCAAGATAGGGGCATTGGCTACCATTGCAGGTATCCTCGCCGCCATCCTCGCCGCCGCATCACTTCTGAAGCTGTCCAAGGACTACATCCAGGGGCAGCCGCTTGACCTGTGGGACATCTGCAGACCTATCGTCCTGCTGACCATGGTCTGCCTATTCAACGACCTTGTCCTGGGACCTGTCGACTCGATGGTCAATGTCTTCACCAGAGACATCTCCGAGGCAGTCGACATCTCCACCAAGGAGTACGTCACTCAGTGGGGAGAGAACATCGGCAAGATGCACCTATACTCCAATGCAAACATGATAAACGATGCAGCTAAGGAGCTTCAGGAGGCAGCAGAGAACTCTTCGTGGTTCGGCAGGTTCTTCGCTTCCATTTGGATTGCTCTGAAGAAGATGGTGATGTACCGGTTCAACCTCATATCACTAGGATTTGGAGCACTTGTAGGTGGTATCCTGTTCTTGATTGTCAAGATACTTCTCTTCGTCCAACAGATCCTCTGCTATACCTACCTGATGGTCAACTCCCTTCTCGGTCCGTTCGTCATGGCGCTAGCCATTCTTCCCGGCTTTGAGACCGGACTGAAGAACTGGATTGCCAGATACATACAGATTGCGATGTGGATACCTATCGGATACTTCATCTTGTACATCAATCTGCAGGTGGGAAACGCATTCTGCACTCTAGCTGCATCTGGGGAGGTCGGTCTTGCCATGGATTGGTTCATGATCGCACTTCAGATAGTCTCACTCATCTCGGTTGCCAGTGTGCCTAAGATGGCCGCATGGGTAATCGAATCTACCGGTGCCAACGATGCCCACAGTGCTCTCTCGCAGCCTGCCCGTCAGATGGCCCGCAAGTTCATGAAATTCTAATAACCAAACATTATGGAAAATCTCACAAAGTACTTCAACAGCATCGACACTTCATTCAGGAAGATGAAGTTCGTCACAGTCCTGGCGCTGGCAGCAGCCACCATCATCGCAGTAGGCTCCACCGCCGTTTCAGGATGGTTCATGGAAAAGGCCAACGGAACCATCTACGTCGTGGATAAAGGCTCCGCGGTGATGGCCTCACGCAGCAGCGAGGACAGCCATAGGGAGCTGGAGGCAATGGACCATGTATCCAGATTCCACGAACTCATGTTCAACCTCTCCCCTAGCGCCGAATCCATCCAGAGGAATCTGGACAGGGCACTAGTGATGAGCGACAAGAGCGCGTACGATTACTGGATGGACCTCTCTGAAAGAGGATTCTACCAAAGAATCGTCTCCGCCAACATCTCCCAGGAGTTCGTGGCCGACTCGATCAAGGTGGATATGCTCAGCTACCCTCACGAGGTGAGAGCCTACGGAAAGCTCTACCTGCTAAGGGAGAGCAATATCACAGCCTATCAGTTCGAGAGCACCTGCCGACTGGTTGATGTAGAGAGGTCTCAGACCAATCCACACGGCCTTATGATCGAGCGTTTCACCGTGACTAGGAACGATAACATAGGCACCCGTAAAAGACACTGAGCATGCTAGGACTTTACCAACGATTCAGCGAATTGATATCCTCATTCATGTCCAGGCATGAGAAGGACATCTTCACCACAGGAGCGAAGGTTCTTGCCATTATCTGCATGATAGTGGCCGTCTGGCTTGCTGTAAAATTCTCTTATCAACTATTCGGGACGAAATGAAAACTATCACTAGAAACGCCTGCATCCTGTTTGCGATAGCAGGCATAGCCTTAGCCATCGGACTTGGATTCATGTTCAGCAAAGACGACAAGGAGACGGAAGCTATTCCTCTTAAGAACGTCTTTGCAGACTTGCCGGAGGCTGAACAGACAGTCATCCCGGACTCCAAGTCTGACGCATACATGAGGCATCAGGAAGAAAAGTCAAAAATCGAGGATTATTGGGACCAATGTTCTCCGAACAAGGAAACCCTCGAACAGACTCAGACAATGCCTCCTGCAGCCGTTTCTGCACCAAGGACAGCCTCTACAGAAGAGCTTCTCGGACTGAACGAGCCTACAAGACACTCCCCCGCTCCGAAAGCGACCACAAGCAACCCTTACAGAGAGACTGCGGAGGAGAGGGAGGCAAGACATCAGCGAAGACATGAGGAGGCCATAGAACTGGCAGAGAGGATTCAGGAGAATCAGCGTGTAGTTGCGGGCACTGCTCCTATACAGGAAGAAACTGCTCCGGTTACGGAGAGTGCACCGCTCCCCGCCACCAAGGTGAAACGCTCCGATGTGATATCGTCCTTGGACGGATGGGAAGGAGACAACAGTCTCAGCTCGCTTGACTCGGATAGCTCGGAAGAACCTGATGATGCCCACACACCGTTCAGATGCATGTTCGCAAGGGAGTCCAGGATCACAGACGGCCAGAGAGTCACTGTCATTCTGCTGGATGACATCAATATCTCAGGCATCTCGGTACCTCGCAACACGCACCTGATGGCTACATGTCAACTTAGCAACCGGCTGGAGTTGGAATTCGCGAACATCGAGATAGGAGGACGAATACTGGCTTTAGGATTTGAGGCTTACGACGTCGACGGATCGAAGGGAATCTACTGTCCTGACGCTGGAACTACGGGAAAGACTGTCAAGAACAGAGGAACAGACATCATCAGCAGCACTCTGTCAAGCAGATTAGGCAGGGTTGCCAGAGACGTGGCATCCACCGGCATATCGCTCATCCAATCCGCAGACGGTCAGCGCACGGTAAGCGTTCCCGCCGGCTACACATTCTTCATCATCAAAAAGAAACAGAACTGACATGAGACTGATAACACTATTTATAGCACTATTGTACTGCCTGGCTTCCCATGCTCAGACAGACACCCTGAAGATTTCCACTGCATACACCACCCATATCATCTTCTCCACAGACGTGACATATGCTGACCTTTCCAATAACAGGATTGTGGCGGCAAAGATTGTCGAACACAACAGGAACATCCTTGCCATCAAGGCAAAGTGCCCGTTTGATGAATATACAAGTGTATCTGCCCTTGAAGCCAACGGAACGATGCACACGTATATCGTCATGTATGAGGAGAGCCCCAGGGAGCTGATTATCGATGAAAGAAACTCTGATGTATCAACCTCTAAAGGAGGAGAGATGAGGACGAATGTCACATCCAACAGAAGGAGCGACGCCCCTACCCTATCGCAGATGTCATCCAGCGACCAGCGGATTCATCACATCGGCTCTAGGGCTTACGGGATAATAGCTCTATGCGAAAACATTGTCTCATATAGTGACATCACCTACATCACCCTGTCGATAAGGAACAGATCCGGAGTGAGCTACGACATCAAGGATGCGACCTTTGTCTTGGAGAGCAAGAAACGTAACAAGCGAAGCGTTGTTATCGAGAAAACCATATTTCCTGAAGGCAGACACGGAAGCCTGAACTGTCCGGTCGGAGAAAAGGCAAAGATGGCATATTCATTTAAGAAGATCACCCTTTCAAAAGATCAGGTCCTGAAAATCTATCTTTACGAACACGATGGTCAGCGCAACCTTGAGATGACTATCGACACTAATGACATAAATAAGGCAGAAAGGTCACTATAGACCCTTCTGCCTTTATTTTATATAAATATATTTTTATATAAAGGAATGATTCAGCATGTTCATTCTACTATGCTCATAATTCTGTAGGATAAGAAAACAACGCCAAATTTTGCTATTCTCGATTCGTAGCACTATCTTTGCAACTATCGTTATAACGAGAGTTTTATATGAAAAGTACATTATATCACGGATCACCGAACCTTATTGAGAAGCCGGAGTTTGGAAAAGGAAATCCTAACAATGACTATGGACTCGGATTCTACTGCACTGAGAATCTCGAGCTTGCCAAGGAGTGGGCTAGTTCCTCAGATACTGACGGATTTGCCAACGAGTATGTACTCAATTGGGACGGATTGACTGTCTGCGATTTGGGAAAGGGGCACAACATTCTCAATTGGATGGCAGTTCTTGTAAAGAACAGGACCTTCGACCTCACAAATGTCATAGCAGAAAACGCCCGTGCGTATCTGCTAGAGAATTTCTTGCCTGACTATGAGGATGCAGACATCGTCAGAGGCTACCGTGCAGACGATTCATATTTCACTTTCGCCAAAGATTTCCTTAACAATACAATCCCTCTGGAAACATTGGCAGAGGCTATGAAGCTTGGCAAACTAGGAGAACAGATTGTCCTTAAAAGCGAAAAGGCTTTCGAAGCCATCAACTTTGTACAAGCTCATCGGACGGACAACATGATTTACTACCCGAAAAGAGCCACTCGTGACAGGACTGCCAGAGAGGAGTACCAAGAGAGACGCAGGCAATTTGACCCAATCAAATCTACCTTCATGATTGATATAATCAGGGATAAATGGACAAATAACGATGAACGCTTACAGTAAGATATACCTTGAAGATGCGATGAATAATCTGGCCGTGATGCTGGATTATGGCGGCATTGCTGACGGAGATCCTCAAAGATTCTTCGACAGGTTCGTCGTCAGCAGCATTTCCAAGCAATTCGAGAAAGGAAATCCCAAGTATATTGCCGGACACTCAGGAGTTGAACTGGCGGAGCTTGTTCTAAAGTCAACTGGAGCTAAAAGAGCAGGCATCACCTACTCCCCTTCCGGCCGATCTCCAGAATATTGGAGCGGCTGGGCCCTCGCATACCTGCAGTGGCACACCGGCATATCATTTGAACAGCTTTCAAACCAGGGTATTGACATTAATACCTTGATAAGACTGTACCCTACCCTTCATGAGACAGATATCACTAAGGTAATCGCTACCCTACTTGAAATCATCGAACGCAACAACAGCGACTGCTCGCCTCTGAAAAGGCAGAGGAAGCTAGCCGGTCTTACCCAGAAGCAGCTGTCAGAACTTACCGGAGTCAAGATAAGAATGATACAGGCAAACGAACAGAATGATCAGGACATATCGAAGGCTGAAGTCTCTACTGTTCTGAAACTCGCACGCTGTTTAGGTTGCTCTATTGAAGATCTGATTTGCGTATCATATAATCATCAATCTTAATATAATACTATAATATAACCCACTCTATTAACGTTTTATATAAATATATTTTTATATAATTATAGAATATGAAACTATTTATCAGTGCTCTGAGCAAACTTTTAGTAGGATTGTCGGCAATCGCCACCCTACTCTTTGCACCGGCCGGAACATTTGCATTTCCTGGCGCATGGCGCCTGATATGTGCGTTATTTATTCCGATGGTGATAATCGGAGTCGTGTTCTATATATGGTCTCCAAATACTCTATCCAAAAGGCTCAGGTCAAAGGAGGAACGAACCAAGCAGAAAGGAGTAGTAGCATTTTCTGGACTGATCTTCATTGCAAGCTTTATACTTGCAGGACTGGACTACAGATTCGGATGGTCTGATATGCCAAGCTGGATAATTTGGTGCTGCACTACCCTATTTCTGCTCTCATATGGAATGTATGCGGAAGTCATGAGAGAAAATGAGTGGCTTTCTCGAAGCATCGAGGTCGCCGATGACCAGAAGGTAGTAAGCTCCGGACTATACGGAATTGTCCGTCATCCTATGTATAGTGCTACGATAGGCATGTTCCTGTCTATGCCAATAGTGATGGAATCATGGTGGGCATTTCTAGCGATGATCCCATATGTTCCGATAATAGTTTATCGTATCAAAGACGAAGAAATCCTACTCACCGAAGAGCTTGAAGGTTACTCTGAATATAAGCAGAAAGTAAAGTGGAGATTGATTCCTTTTATTTGGTAATAGGCACTACAAATACATATAACACTATTTTATATAAATATATATTTCTATAATTATATAAAAACACAAATCTATAAAGGGTTAACGTCTCTTGTCTTGAACGATTCTCTTGCTTTCCTTTTATACAGTCTGACCACATCTTCAGGCAGCTTGCATTCATTCACATATTTCCTCGTCTGATCTGGATTCTTAGCCAGAGCTGTCGCAAGCAGCCAGGCAATGGCCATCCTCACATAGTACGGTCTCTCCCCTTTCGCCACCCCAGTGGTGCGTCCACAGATCATCGCTTCCTTCGGACTGACATATTCAGAATGGATTCTGGACAGATCCAATGAGTCAAGCCTGCGAGCAATATTGGGAAATGAATCAGTGTCAAGGAAATATATCATCGACATTACTATCGCAAAGCGAAGCTCGAACTCCTTGTCAGAGTCAAAAAACGGCTGCAGATATTTCCAAAGGGCGTTTTTATCCTTAATCCACTTGATATTACAGCATATTGTATCACAAACGGCCCAATTATCCATAGCAGGCACAAAAGCGCTTAAAAAGGCCAATTTCTGTTGTTCTGAAGCCTTTATACCATTGATTAGAAGACCCCAGACCAATTTTTCCTCAAAACATAGCTTTCCTTCCTTGAATTCGCGCTCGAACGATTCTATCATCTGGATTGCATCATCTTTTTGGGAGAGTTCTTTCGCCAATTTCTTGAGCCTTGGTATATGAATACCTAAGATAACAGTGCCTGACAAGGCGTTGATAACCCTAAGATGACCGTTTCTATAACGTTCATCCAATAGGAACTTTTGCGAAATCAAAGGAGTCAAGAGATGTTCAATCATACTTTATATTATTATATATTTATAGATTTATATAAATATATTTTTATATAATACATCAATACAAGTTATCCTATTGGTTATTCTTGATTTCTTCTAACTTGTCTGCTGCCCATCTTAAAGCCTCAATGACAGAGTCAAGCTCAGAATCTCCACCAAGCATCATCTCCACTTTTGTCTGATCATAACTGTTGACTGAAGCCCTGGCATCTATATCTGTAGATCCAGTATCCTCAAGACATATATATGTTCTGCCTCCGTGTCCTGAGTCTCCGCCCTGATATCCATTCGTACCTACAGTCACGGTAAGAGTATTGAAAAGACCGAAGTCGCAATCATAAAGCTGGCCGCACACCTGAAGATCTTTAAAGTCTGCCATAAGTTCTGATTTTCTTCAAATATAAGAATTCCTAGGATTCAAACGACAAAAGGGGAGTGTCCAACTTAGGGACATAATTTATATTTTTATACTTTTATATAAATATATATTTCTATAATAACCTACTATAAAGAATAAATCAAACATATATATAAATATATAATTATATTTTTATATAAACTTTAATTATAAATAGAGAGAATAATAGTAAAGCAAACTTGCATACAGAACCTGATTAAAGAAAAGCTTTAGATACAAGAATCATAGAATTATTGACATTCGCCCTAGGTTATGAAGAAGGAAAAAGAGGTAATAAAATTCAGGCACAAATCTATGTTCATAGCCGATGCTGATGGGGGAGTGAGAAATATGCGGGGATTTATATTTTTATATATTTATATGTTTATACTTTTATATAATACTATATATATGAATGTATAAACACCTTTTCTATAAATATATTTTTATAGATTTATAGAAATATATAAAAGAAGCCGACTCTGAAATTAATCAGAACCGGCTCTATTCTAGGGTAGGGGAGTCTTAAAGTTTTCCGTACTTACGGAGAAGATCTTCAACTGCCTCACAGTAAAGATCACCATAAGACTTACCTGTGTCGAACTTGATGTAACCGAGGAGTCTCTTCATTTCCTTCTCGATATGGAAACTTACAAGCTCTCTTGTATTATTCTTGCTAACTTTCTCTGGCTGTACTACCGGAGCCTGAACAGGCTGAGCAACCACAGGAGCCACGTTAGGTCTAACCGGAACTCTCGTATCTACTGGCGGTTCCACTTTAGGTTCCTGAGTGAGGGCTGCCTTGAGCGGGCTCTCAGTCTCGCCACCAAGGGTAGCCTGTCTGAATTTCTCGAATGGGTCCTTCTTTGCCATACTCTTATATTATTATATAAATCTATAAATATATTTTTCTATAAATCCTCATTTTAAGGCTGCAGAATGCGTGATGCTAAGCGAGCTGCAACTTCTACATAATCAGATGTTGCCTTACCGCTAGGGTCAAGATCGTAGATGCTTTCCTTGAGAGAAACAGCCTGCTGCATCTTTGTCGCCTTTCTGATTACCGGCTCGATGACTGCCTGACCGAGGTCCTGCTTGATCTTGTTGAGATAAAGTTCTGAAACCTTGTTCTTCTCATAGCGCGTAATGATAACGCCAGTAAGCTTGAGCGCTTTATTAAGTCTCTCATTGCTCTTCACGTCAGCGAAGAGGTTAGCTACCATCACAAGACCTGAGTAACTGAGCTGGTCTGCAGTAGTGACCATCACCAGGTGATCAGCAGCAATCATAGCATTATAAGT
>JAEIGA010012284.1_pt1 | contig 12989 bp, 18 predicted proteins | sample 9270691 | NCBI WGS metagenome assembly JAEIGA01 (sample SAMN17057246, study PRJNA624740) | gut metagenome | biome: biome; isolation source: fecal sample | host: Bos grunniens | place: China: Xizang | collected 2019 | reverse complement strand
GCACTCCGGGCGAGCCTCCGCGCTCTGAGCCGGGCCGGTCTGCCGCGGGCCGAGCACCATAAATGGTACCGAGCCTCTGCGCGGTGAGTACCAAAAACGGTACCGTATCCGAGGCAAACGAAAAGCCCGCCGGAGCGGGCCCTCGCGAGGTAGACAATGCGGGCTATGCGAGATAGCTCCAGACGTTAGAGGAATTGACTGTGATAAATTCCGTTGTCTGCATTGACGGATCGTTGATCGAGAACGTAATATCGGTGCTCGTCTGCTTGAACATGTTAAAGTAGAGAGTGCCGACGCGGAGGCTGTTCTGGGTTGTCTCAGCTGCCAGAACGACAGGCCGCTTTTGAGTGTCCAGCATATCCGCAATCATGGAGTATGTGATCCCGGTCACGGTTACAGTCTGGGTATCACGGTTGAGCGTTGCGGGTACGGTATACTGCAGCCGGCCGGCAACAACCGCGATCGCGTCATACACGCCGTCCGAGGTAACGGGGTTTTGACTGCCGTCGGTGGGCGTGAAATCGAATGTAAGGAGATCCTGCTTGAGCTCAAGCTGGGCGTCCGTGTAGGCCTTGAGATCGACGATCGCGGAATCGGTATAGGCCTTAGCCGCTGCGAGCGTCGCGGTGTCCTGAGCGTCGATATAGCCCGTCAGCGTGGATACAGCGGAATCGGTATAGGCCTTAGCCGCTGCGAGTGTCGCAGCGTCCTGAGTGTCGATATACTCCCGCAGATCGACGAGCGCGCACACGATATATTGATACAGATTGATAATATCCGTATGGTTAGCCTCGATCGCGTCGTGATACTGATTGATTATGTATTCAAGCTTAGCGATCAGCTCGAGCAGACTGAGGCAGCCGTCGAGCACGCAAGGCACGACGGGCATGAATACGGACCGGAACGGTAGCCGGAAACGCGGAGCGCCGGCGAACGTCGGTACAAAACGAGTGTTATCTTCCATGATAAAATCCTCCTTAATAGATTTGCATGAAACAGGGCTCGAGGGCCTCTATTATCATCATGTCGATATTGAGTATCGTCTCCCGGTATTCGAGGATCATCGCAGAATAGCTCGCGGCGCCCTGTTTACCGGTAACGGTCTCCGTCCAATCATCGGAATTCTGGAAATTGGCGCTCCCGGTCGCATGCTCGCTGCTCGAGCCGGACGTGTTCGAGCTTTCGTTCCGGGTTCCTGAGGTAGTCCCGTTGTCGGTGATAAGCCCGGTCTCGTCCCTATCGGTCACGGTCTCGCCGGTGCCCTCGGTGTGATCGGTCGTCGTGCCGTTTTCCGTCTGGGTACCTGAGCTCTCACTATGTCCGGTTTCGGTGTTGGTCGTGGTCTCATCTGCTGAGCTCTCGCCGTTTTTGCTGAGTGAGATCTTGCGGTAATCTGTCAGCCAATAATCCGCGGAGACATTATTCGCGGAATTACCGCCGACGCCCTCGACGCCTTGTATCGTGCTCTCAGGCGTCGCGGAGTACGCGTTGCGCTCCGTCGAGTGATCCTCATATTCCGCGGTTGAATTCTTGGTCCCGTTGGCCGTCGTCGTGGTATCCGTCTCGGTCTCCGTTACCGTCGTCTTGGCGCTCGTCCCGCGGCCGTCGGTCTCCGTCTCGGTGTTGACCGTCTCGTCGACGGCGCGCGTCTCGTTGCGCGTGTTGGCGCTTGTACCGGCCTCCTGAACAGCGATCTGACCGGTGCCGGCGGTCTGCCCGGCGCGGTCGCTTTCGTTGCTGCTGGTACCGGACGCAAGCCCGGAGTGCGTGCGCGTGATATCGACGTCATGCAGCGGATTGAATTCGAGATCGGCCGAATGATAGAGCTGATTGAAATATGGCATGATCTCGCGCATGGTCCGGACGAGAAACAGTTTCCAGAGTCCCGGCGTCTCCGCTGAGATCTCGCGCATATAATAATGATAGATTATCTTGCTCTCGAGCTCCTCCTTGTGATCGGGATCGTAAAGAGGATAGTCAAAATCAAATACCGACGGCCGCGCTGCGGATATGATCTCGTCGGGCTCGGCGAACATGATCTCCTCAGGCGTGAGGCCGGCGTAATGCTCGCATATATGCCTCAGCTCCATAGTGTAATTACTCATAGATCGGTACCTCCTCTCCCGGATCCTCGAGCGATATCTCCGTTTCCGGCGCGTTGAATTCGACGGTCACGGGCTCCGTGAGATAATCCGTGTACATGCGATTGATAGCGTCGGCGGCCTGCCGGCGAGCGTTGAGACGACATTCACGCGCGATCTCAACGGCGCCGAGGTTGCTCGTGACCTCTCCGGAGACGAGGCGCTCCTTTTTCTCGGAGCTCGAGTTTTCGATTCCGAAATACGTCAGCGCCTCGGCGAATTGCTGACGCTTGATAGCGGCGAGATCTGAGGCGACGAACGGCGCCGAGGTATCGAGGACCTTGATCTCGCCGAGCTCCTGCAGCGTTTTCGCGCCGAATATAAACGGGAGATTTCCGGTATACTGAGCGATCAGATTCTCGAACGTGAGCCGCTGCCTCTCGTCGCAGATAACCATTTTCGGCGTTTTCTGACCGGCGATATTGACGTCGATCGCGCGGTCCGTCTCGGCGAGCTTGCGCGTATAATAGCGCAGCGCGATAATGTCCGGCGTCCGTGTGAGATTGTTCCAAATGATAACGGAATCGTCAGCGGTTAGGATCCTGCGGTAAACGTTGCCCATTTCAGGGATCGCGCGACGGCGCTCGGGATCCCGGTAATGATCAAACCGGCCGAGCGGCGCGAATCTCCAGACGGCGAAGCCGTCGGCCTCGTCGTCACGGAAAAAGAGCGCGGAACCGCAAAACAGAAGCGCAAGCTCGAGATAACGAGCGTCTATTTCAGGCGGCAGACCTTTCCATTTGATCCCGTTGAGCGCGATCTCGACGAGCCGGTGAAACCAGACATACTCCGTCTCATTATTAAGCAGCTCGGCCTCCGCACGCATGCGGTCGCGCACATTGAGCTTTGAGCCGCGATACGGAATATTAACGCCCATATTGACCTCCTTATACAGTATTATTCAGCGAGTAATCGCCGACGTCGTTTCCCGACGTCCAGAACGTGACGCCGCGGTCGAATATGCTCTGGATCTCAGAGAGCGCCCCGGCCGGGCACCCGTCGCCCTTAGGCAGCGCGACGGAGCCGCGCGTCTTTATGTATGTCCAATGCGGGCGCGCGTTGAGATTAACTGTTCCGAGCGCGTTGATCGCATATCCGAACATATCGAAATAGTCGTCGATCCTTTTCGCGAAATCCTGATGAATACACATGTTATATGCGAAAACGGATTTAGCGGTCAGAGCCATAGCAGCGGTTCCGGTAATATTACCATGCTTGACCGGAGCGACGCGGGCGTGATCATCGAGGCCGAGCGTCATTCCGAGCACGCGGGCGATATCCCCGGCTCCGGAGACTGCAATCGGAGCAGCCAGCGACGCAGCGAGTCCCTCCGTCCCAAGCAGCCCAAGAGCAGCAGCGCCGACCTTGCCGACGCCGATCGCGAGCGTCAGAGCGTTATTGCTCGCGTTCTGAGCGAGGAACGTCTTAAAGGCGTCAGATACCCAAGCGCATTGAGGCATGCCGGATAGCGTGACGTAATTCATAGCGCGCTCCTCCGCTGCCAGCATGGACGTGCCGTTTACGCGGTAATCCTCGGGGCATACTATTATCGTCTCGTTGATATTCTTATCCGACGTTACATAGAAATTGACCGTATCGCCGTCGTTCCAGCGGGTTTTCGGGTTACTGCCTCGATAGAAATACTCAGGCCGGAGAATATTGATATTACCGTCGGAGCTGCTCAGGCCGATAACGTTATACGGCGACGTGAACAGCTTTTTATTGCGCGGTAAGTAGCCGTCGATATTGGTCGCTCTGAGGGTAAACGGCTGAGTGACCGGCAGCGTGATCTCCGGCGTCATGGTTATAGCGACGAGGCCTTCGACCTTATCAGCGTGGTTATCGACGATATCCTTGATAACGGGCCGCGGATCAACCACCCAGCTCGGGCTTGCAAAGCCTCCCGCGAGATTCACGCGTCCGATTCGCGTTTTGGCAAGCGCGGAAAATATTCCGGTCGAAATGTCGCCGCCGGCCGCCTGATTGATATTATTCGGATCGAACGTCGTCCACATGTAAACGTCCCATACCTGAGCCTGAACCAGATCGGCAGCTCGATAGCTGAGATATTCTCCGTATTCAAGCGGCTCGGGTACGATATTATCACCGATATAATCAGTTGGCGTATGCGTCCGTTCTATAAAGCATTTCGGGAGCTCATAATCAAAGTACCATGTCTGGAGGACGTCCTGCTCGATTTTGAGCTCGGTACAATTAGCGTTTATATAGGTATGGTCCGTCACGAACGCGTAAAACCATTTGCTCCCGTAGGCCGTATTTTGGAACATGGCATAATTTACACCCTCGCATGCCTCAATAGGCGCGTTGACGCGGATCGCTGCCTTTTCGCGGTGATACATGCAGTCGCTCCACGAGAGGCCGGAAACGGCCTTGCCCGAAAAATAGCTCTGCTGCGCGCCGGCTGACGCGAAATAGATAGAATGACGGTATGTTGCGTCAAGAGGTACGCCGGCGAGCAGCTTGATATTGGTTATATGCGGGGTTGGAAACGGCATTAGATCGCCCTCCTTTGCTTATTCCTCAGGAATAGGATCTCCCTCGACGTATGTCCTGCCGAGCTCGGCGGGATCGATCGCCTCCTCATATTCAGCCTCCGGAACTCCTCCAACAACAAAACGGCGCTCGTCGGAGTATGTCCGGATAAAGAGTTTCGTTCCGATCGTGATTTCTTCTGTCTTGATCATGCTGGCCTCCTTATGTCGTGGGTATCGGTGTTCCGTCGATATAGTAACGCGTGAGGTCGATCGGCGCGGTCGGGTCTGTATGTGTCGATTCTATACTTTTAATAGTATTGTCGGGTTCACCGAGTATTGCGCTCCAATTTGTGGCCGCACGATACTCGTCAATGAGTGACGCGGGGACATAAAGCGTTCCGCCTGTTTTTCCTGTCGCAAACGGCGTGTTATTAAAGGCATTTGATACAACGGGAACGACTGACGATCCCCTCAAAACTAAAATTGATAGTTTCGTGGAGCCGTCCAAATTATGCCCGCCGCTCAGCGAACTAACTTGCGGTAAATCAAATGCAGTTGCTAAGGTTGAATTTGACAACCCATATGCGTTCACGGCTATTAGATTCGGAAACGCGATCGCAGCCGAGCCGCTCCCCGTTAGGCAGCCTGATGTGACAACCGTCACATTGTGACAAACGAACTTAGTTAACGACGGATTGCCGGCAAACGCGTTTGAATGAGCGAAAGCAGTTGTCAGGGGATCCACATACTCCGTTGCCGTCCCCATAACTAATTTACGCGCGATATCATACGGATCGCTTGCCGGTTTTGAATATTCGATCTCGATATCGTCCTGCACGACGGTATTCTTAGTTGCGAGGATATCGGTTCTGGTCTCGCTTATCGAGTCGATAAGCTGCCCTTTATAACTGATATTGACGTCGCCCGGCTCAACGGCAGCGGGAGCTGCCTTGATATCAATTATCTTTCTTTTAACCATAGCTTATATCCTTTCCGGGCCCCGCTCAGAGCGGGGCCCTTAATATTATAGGTAGGTTTTAGCCGCCGATAACGACCTGTCCCTCATAAATGGGGAGATTGTCATACACGGTGACGGTCGCGGAGTCGGAGACGGTGCCGGTCGCGTTGCTGGTCGCGGTGACGGTGATCGTGGTCGCGGTCTCGTCAGCGGCAATATGCAGATTGCCGGCTGCGTCGATAACGGTCGCGTCCTTGTTGGCGCCGGAGAGGCTCCACGTTACGGACTGATCGACAAATCCGGTCGCGGTGACAGCGGCGCGGAAATTGACAGTCCCGCCCTTGACGGAATTAGCGGTCTCGGGAGTGACGGCGATAGCGGTCACGGCAGGCGAGCCGGTCGTATCGAATACGGCAGCGGGCGCGAACGGGCTGGTCGAATAGATCCTCCAAACGTGATAGAACGCGTTGGTATAGAGCCCGTCGGGGTTCCTGATCTCCTCCATAGTGAGGAGACGGTCATAAATCTGAATGAACTCATCGTCGATCAGGACCGCGGGAACGGAGCTAAGCGCGGTGAGCTGATCGGACGTGATATTCGCGAGCGAGGCGCTGACGACGTGACCGTCGGTATCATACTCGATATCGGTGCAGAGCTCCGGCGCGCACTCCGCGAGGCGTACGACGTCGATCTCGCCGAACGAGTCAACGAGGATCCTCTTGGAGAGGAATTCGGCCTTATCCATGTTAAACGCGGCAGCCAGAACGTTGACGTCGACGGCAGCGTCGAAATCCGCGCTGATGAGCAGCGTCTGCTCCGCGTGCTGCGCGTGAGTCTTGACGCCGGCGATATTATAGTCGGCAGTCATAAAGCGCATTTTGTTGCTCGTGGCCTTGATCGTAGTCACGGCAGCGCGCACGTTGGCCTCAGAGCTGGGAGCGGTCGTCGCGACGGTCTTGATCCTGCCGTGGACGATATGGTCCGCGATCAGGTACTTAGTAATGTTAAATTCATCGTACGCGTCCGCGGTATAGAGCTGCTCATAGATAGCCTCGATGAGGTTATAAAGGCCGTCCTGAGAACGGAACGCGGCGCCGAGCTGCTCGTTGGAGATCGTGACAGGATACTTGACCTGAGAGTTGACGACGTGGAACGCAGCGCGGATATCGGGGATCCTGCGCTTGAAAACGGTCTGGTCAGCGGTAGAGGGAGAATAGAGCTCCGCGCGGGCGATATTGACGAATATCTCCTCGACGGTCTCGCCGAGATCGAGTTTGCCTTTCTTCAGACGGGCGAGCGGGCTCTCATAGCTCTTGCTCGTGACAATGACCTTAATGATCATATTCACGAGATCGGTCGCAAACGCGTTCCTGAGGTTAGGCGCGTCCATGATGATAGAGCCGATATGACGGATCGAATCGGCGTCCGGCGTTGCGACGGGGATATAATCCTGATAATTTATGCTGCCGGAATTGCGGATCGCGTTTATGACGTCCGCGGAGACGTTGGTCCATGTAAGCGGATCGGGAATCGTGGGCATAGTTTAATCCTCCTTTTTCTTGAAAATGTCCTTAATGGTGATATTGTCGCCGTCGATCTTCTCCTCGGATTCCTCCTCGGATTCCTCCTCGGGATCCTCCTCGCGGCCAAAGAAACGGTCCTTGTAACGCTTCTTCTGGGCCTCGAGCTCAGACGTGAGGCGCTCGATCTCAGCCTCGAGCTCCGTATTGGGCTCGGCCTCGGGAGCTGCCTCCGTGAGAGTATCGGTGAGATCCTCTATCAGAGCAATAACGGCGTCGTCGGTGTTGTCCTCTCCGACGATCGAGTTGACCGCGGTGAGGAGCTCGTCGAGAGTACGCTTCATATTAGCCTCCTGTGTATTTATTCCTCCGCGTAGGCCCATACGGAGCCCTTGCGGGAGATTATCAATTTCAGATCCGGCGTGTTATACCGGACGAGCTGCCGGAGAGCTGTGTCCGTTTTCTTTCCGAATTTACCGTCGGCGTCGAGCGGCCGGTTGTCGGCGTCGACATATCCGCACGCGTTGAGGGCCTCCTGCAGCTTTCTTATAGGCTCGCCGTTGAGAGCGGCCGTGACCGGCTGAGGATCGACGCAGCACTCCATGAGCTGCGGCCATTCGCCCGAGAGCTGCCATTCGTCCGGATTATAAACGCGCTCGATCACGCCGTAATCGCGGCCCCGGCACTCTATGAGCTGGCCGTTGCCGACGTAGATACCGACGTGCGATATCTCGTTCGGGCCCTCCGGCGTCTTGAATATAAGCTGGCCTCGGATCGTCGCCGGCCCGGAGAGCTTTATCGTGCAGAGGGATTTATAGATACCGGCAGCGGTATAATCCTTTTTGATTATCTCGGCCTTATCGAGCGCATAGTGCACGATCAGCCCGGAGCAGTCATACGCGTGTATCGGGTTTATGCCCGCGGCGCGGCGCTTTCGAAAGAGAGCGATCGCGCGCTCAGCGTTGCGGTCGTACTCCTCCTTATGCTGCGCGTACCCGGAGCGGCGCGTGGTCTCCATTTCCCGGATCCAGCCCTCCGGATCCGGTTTAGCAAGGACGTTTTCGCCCTGAGCGCCGCGGACATATATCGCGCGGTCGACCTCCGCGTCAAGATACGAGAGGAACGTTTCCATTTATAACGCCTCCTATGCGCTCGCTGAGCTGCGTCAGCGCGACGGTATTATTGTTTATGACTTCGGTCAGCTTATCCATTTTGGCGCCGTTCGCGCTCTGGAGCGCGGCGATCTCGGCCTTGTGCTCAGCGATCAGATTATTAATCGTGGCGGCGTGCTGCTGCTCCCGTTCCTCGTCGCGCTTATCACGTTTAAGCACGTACGCGGCGAGAGCAGCCATGCAGCCGATCGGCACTCCGACATTAGTCAGTATATTAACCCATTCCACCGGATTATCCTCCTATTATATAATGAGCCGGACGCGCGCCGTCGCCCGCATAGGCGACGAGCCCCGTTAGGTCTCCGGGCCGGTTTCACCCGGTCGTGATCCCGGCAGACATGCAGCGCGTTAAACGACGCGCTCGGCCTCATACATATTTTATATGGAAAATATGGAAAAGTCAAGAGTTTTCCACATCGTTTTCCACAGCTAAATATATTTCAAAATTTTTGAAAAAAGTTATTGATTTTACTCTACGAAAGTGCTATTATAATACTGCCGACGGGCCCTGAGGCCCTGAACGCAGAGAGGAAAAGAATATGCTTGCAACTATCAACACACTTCCGCATTTTGAGCACGAGGTAATTATGGCCCGCCTCGCATGGAGCGAAAATAGCCAGCTTAACGCCTGTTATCATATCGCCCGGGCTATGCAGCTTTATATCCTGCTCAACGATCACGACATTGAATATCTGGAAAGTAACTCCCACGATATCCTCGACGCATTTTACGCGATCAGCTGTGAGATCGACGAACTCCGCGATCAGGAGGATAAGAACATATGAATACGATCGGGATCCTATTCTCATTCGTGCTCCCCGGCTGCGTCGTGCTCGGCATGGCGCTCCGGCTGATCATTGAGGGAGACGACGTAAAACCCGCCTGACGAGAGCCGGACCGTGACCGGCCGAAACGGAGCTCCGGCTCCGTCGCGGGAAACGATATTTTGAGCCGTTTCCGATATTGACGGCTCGCCCGTGAAAGGATTATAATATGGAACAGAAACCCACCACCGAGGCCCTCGAGGTCGTCAACCCCACCGTCGCGAATACCATGATCTCCGATTTCGCGAATAACGCGCCGAGCTTCTACTGCTCGTTTGTTCCCAACTCCGATCAGGACAAGCGCGTGCTCTACAACGCCATGAACGGCGCCGACGTGCAGCTCTCCGATCATATCGGTCAAACGATCGTTATGCGCGATATCATCGTGGAGCCCGTCGAGATCACCAAAGAGGAAACCGGCGAAACCGTCACCGCTCCCCGCTGCATAATCATCGACGTCGACGGCAACTCCTATACCTGCGTCTCGACCGGGATCTATAACGCGCTGCGTCGTCTCTGCACCATATTCGGCCGCCCCACATGGCAGAACGGCCTCCCTGTTAAGGTCCGTCAGATCACCCGCGGCGCGCGCCGTCTCTACACTCTGGACGCAACGATCTAAAGGTCGTTCGTTTTTCCTCTCTTTCATGCGGGCCCGCTCCGGCGGGCTCGCGCCCTATCAAGGAGGTTATTATGCTCGGTAAAAAGTACAAGCTCAGCGAGAGCCCGATCTCGTTCCCGGTCGTATGCGCTGACGGAGCCGTTCTGACGTTCTGGTTCACGACGGTCGTCCGGCAGCGTTCTTTTCAGCGCCGGTATCGTGATTATCGCGGGCAGGTCAATACGATCATCAATTCCCGGTATCGCGGGATATACCTCGACGCGGACGAGATCGCGCTCATCGATCTCTATTCACGGATCGAGACCGGAGAGCGCAGGATCGAGATCGTCGACGTATTCGGCGTCAACCGTGAGCTCAGTATCGGAGACCGGCTGACGATCAGCGCGAGGATCAAGTAAGGAGGCAAACAATGTTAGATAAACTTGCTGGCATATACTATTGGGTAACCGTTATCATGCTAATATTAGGTGGGATAATGATTACCGTACCTATTTTAGCTTTCCTCGTCATTAAAATAGGAGACGGCATTGACGCGCTGATGAACAAAAAGCGGGGAGGGAATGATGACGATGAGCGATAAAAAGCAGGAGCCGGAGCAGCCGGCCGTCTGGATCCGCGTCAAGGGATCAATGGCAGGAAATTTCAAGTGCAGCCGCTGCATGACGCACGTCAATATTCCGACTGTATTAAAAGTGCCTCAGTATAGGTTTTGCCCGTTCTGCGGCGCTCTGATGAGTAAGGAGGTATAAATGGCTATCCGCTGGAAAGAGGGAGAGCTGGACGATCTCCGCAAGGAGATCGCCCGTTATAATAGGAAGATCTCCCGACTGCAAAAGGCCGGAACCGAACTCGGCATAGGCTCGCTGCCTGAGCGCGGCAGGATCCGCGACGTCAAAGGCATGGACACGCGCGCTGAGCTCAACGCGTATAAACGCAGCATGGAGCGCTTTCTCAAGCCGGGATCGGAGGCGCTGGTCAAAACCAAAGGCGGCGTCGTGATACCCAAATACGAGCGCGCGGAGATCAACGCGCTCAACGTGAGGATCAACGCCCGGCGCCGTAAAAGCTACGCAGCCGCTCAGGAGGCTCGCGCGGCCGGCGATCTCCCGCTCATGGGACGTATTCAAGCAAACGAGGCCAAGCCGCGTAAAAAGCTGAAAGACGTCACGCCGAAAGGGTATAAGGAGTATAAGCGCGTCGCGTTCAATGAGGGCTCGGTCAAATATCCGGAGCTCAAAAAGCAGATGTACCGGAAGAATTATTATAAGATGATCGATAATCTGTTCAGCGAAAAGGACGCCCGGAAGATCAAAAACCGTATCGCCCGGATCCCGCTCGACGAATTCGTCGATAAGACGGTCAAAGAGGAGGAGATCTCGTTCTCGATCGGATCTCCGCCCGCAACGGGCCGCGATTCCGTCGCCGTGCGTATGGTCGAGAAATTCAAGCAAGTATTTCCGGACCGGTTCCGGACGTTAAAGCTCGAGGAGGACGACGAGGCGCTCATGCTCGAGGACGAGGATTATGAATTTTAACAGGAGGATCCCATGCGCGCATATACTGCCGATTTTGAAACGACGACAGATCCGAAAGACTGCCGCGTCTGGGCGTGGGGCCTGTTTGAGATCGGCAGCTATGGAAATTTTGAGTCCGGGAATACGATAGACGGCTTTATGTCACGCCTTGCGGAGCTCGCGAAAACGGAAAAGCCGACGGTCTATTTTCATAATCTCAAATTCGACGGTCAATTCATTTTATATTGGCTGTTCGTAAACGGTTTTACATGGGTACGAGAGAAAAAAGAACGTGCGAAATACAGCTTTATGACGCTGATATCGAGCATGGGACAGTTTTACGCGATCGATATCTATTTCGGGCAGCGCAATAAATCATGGCAGCGCGTGAGGATCCTCGACTCGCTCAAGATCCTCCCGCTGCCGGTGCGGGAGCTGCCAAAGGCGTTCGGGCTTGAGATCGAAAAGCTCGAGATAGAGTACAACGGGCCGAGGGAATACGGCCATGAGCTGACGGAGCTCGAGCTGCACTATCTCCGGAACGACTGCGAGATCGTCGCCCGGTCGCTAAAACATATGTTTGATATGGGACTCGATAAAATGACGCTCGCCGGCGACGCGCTCGCGTCCTATAAGGAGATCGTCGGCAAGAGCGCATATTCGCGCTGGTTCCCGGAGCCGGAATACGACGCCGACGTTCGGCAGGCATACAAAGGAGGTTTTGTTTATGCAAATCCCCTGTACGCGGGAAAGGAGATCGGGCGCGGAATCGTGCTGGACGTCAACTCTCTTTATCCGTGGGCGTATGCAACGCAGCTCCTCCCGTACGGCGAGCCGAAATATTTTGAGGGCGAATATCAGCAGGACAGCCTCTATTCCCTTTATGTTCAAATGCTGCGCTGCTCGTTCCGGATAAAGCCCGGACATATTCCGACGGTCCAGCTCAAAAACTCGCGCGGGTTCCTGCCGACGGAATACGTCACCGATTCCGGCGGCGAGGAGAGTGCGCTCTGTCTGACGTCCGTCGATCTCAAGCTATTTCTTGAGCATTATGACGTCTATAATCTGGAGTATTTTTCCGGCTGGAAATGGAAAGCCTCCAATCAGCTTTTCAGCGCGTACGCGGAGAAATGGTTTGAGCTCAAAGCTCAGGCGACGAAAGACGGAAACGCCCCGCTCAGATTTATCGCTAAGCGCATGCTCAACTCATTATATGGGCGTTTTGCGATCAACCCCGTAACATACTCAAAAGAGCCCTATTATCAGGCCTCGACGAATACGATCCAATACGAAAACGGCCCTGAGGAGCACCGCAAGCCGCTTTATATCCCCGTGGGCGCGTTCGTGACAGCGTGGGCCCGGGATAAGACGATCCGCGCGGCTCAATCCGTTTATGACCGGTTCCTTTACGCCGATACCGATTCTTTACATTTGATCGGCACCGAGATCCCCCCGGAGCTCGAGATCGACAACGTAAAGCTCGGAGCATGGGCGCACGAGGCGACGTTCGATCGGGCTAAATTCATCAGAGCCAAGACTTATATCGAGGAGATCGGCGGAGAGCTCAAGATCACATGCGCGGGTATGCCTAAGGTGCTGCATAAGCTGGTCACGTTCGACAATTTCAAGCCGGGCGCCGTATACGGCGGAAAGCTGCTCCCCAAGAACGTTCCCGGCGGCGTCGTGCTTTCAGAGACTACATTTAAGATACAGAGGTGATATATGGCTGATTCGATCTATTGG
>JAEIGA010012283.1_pt1 | contig 12989 bp, 8 predicted proteins | sample 9270691 | NCBI WGS metagenome assembly JAEIGA01 (sample SAMN17057246, study PRJNA624740) | gut metagenome | biome: biome; isolation source: fecal sample | host: Bos grunniens | place: China: Xizang | collected 2019 | reverse complement strand
CTCCATATTCCCGGGCTTCATAACCCATTCGCAGTATGTCGGATTGGTGTGGAAGGAGTGCTCTACGATAATGCCAGGAGTGTTAACCGAGGCAGCGCCTTTAAGAACTCCGAAATAATCGTATCCGGGGTGCTTCTCGGACTCTTGAGCATACATTATCGGATCTTGGCAAGAGCCCCACTCGTCGATGAACAAATCTGTGAGCGCGTTGCCAATGGCTTTTGCAATACCGTCACCACCGGATCGTACGGACCAGTGTGTAAACACCGCGTTAATCTCCGGCTTGTAGGTTCCGTCGCCAGTAGCGTTGGAGTGGATCGAGATAAAGAGGTCACAACCTGCAGAGCATTTACCGCGATCCTGCAAGCCCATATCCTGATCTTTAGATGCCCTCGTCCCGATTACTTCCACCCCATAACGCTCAAGGCGCTCCTTCATCATGAAGAAGTATGACCAAGTGAAGTTAGATTCGACATAACCTGCGGCTACGCCCGGATTGTAATTCGAGCCATAATGGCCGGGGTCAAGACAAATCTTCATCACGCATCACCCTCATCTTCATTCTGCTTCTTTTCTTCAAGCTTCTGACGCGCAATATCAAGGATAACGTTCTTGATAGCGGATAAACCGGCAGCGATAGGCGGAATGATCATCGTCTTCCACCCTACTTCCGGTGTGATAACGAGCGCACCTAAGAAAGCTTGAACGAACGTCCAAATAACTCTCTCAAGAATATCTCTCCAGTTGAGTTTCATTTTTATCACCCTTTCACTTTGATTGGATCAGTAGGAAGGTTGAGGAACTTTGTATGAAGATCCTCCATTACGCCATCGTCTCCGAGGGCATCATACTGGACCCACATGTTCTCAAAGTTTTGACGTGCATACAGAGGGGCGTACATGCGTTCAGACCATTTGTTGTAGTCGTTTATCATTTGTGTACGAAGAAGTGCCTGTACACCCCTTTTCAGAGCTTTTATGGACTTAATTTGTCCAATGATAACTCCTATTACCGTCGCGACAAGAGTTGGGACACCCAGCAGACATAACCACTGATAAATATCCATTTTTATTCTCCTTCCGGCTCCGGCTCAGGAGGCTGATACTGCGTATTTACGAACGCACTTTCATGAATGCCGCCCTGATTATCGATAACCATTAAAAAGACGCCCATGAACTGCGTGGATCCGAGTGCTGCCGCATATCTCTGATGGTATGCAGCAAGCGTGTTTTCAAGTGTCGAGTAACCATTTATAAGCTGGTTGACGACACCGTCAGGACGAGTCTGCAACTCAATGAGAGTCGTCTTTAATACCATATCCATTTTGATTACCTCCTATTATTGATCTGCAATGTAAGAAAACTTAATTGTTGCATTTTGCGCTTTAGCCAGTTGGAGCCACGACGCAGCAGAAAACGTTGCTACGCTAGCAGCGATATTAGTATAACCAGAGCAATTAACTGATGTGGAGCCACTTGTAATACGTACCTGCACATTGTAAACGCCCATTGCAATTCCTCCGACAGAATTATTAAACGAAATGCATTCGATCGATGACGCCGACGGCGTATAGCGGAATCCAGATAATGACGCAGCGGTTGTGCTTGTTCCATTATATTGACCCCAAACCGTTACCAATTTGCCTACTTTGTAGTAATTCCACGTATCAGAAGATGGGGAAGTAGAGTCACCATCCGTAATGGTCATAGTGCCTTCTCGAACAAGAGGAACGTCGTACCACGACGACCATGATGACGATCCACTACCGGAACCAATCTGAGTTCGATACTGAAAAAAGCCATAGTCAACCTGTGTTCCGCTTATTCTACCATCCGTAATGCCCATTGCAAGCTGGCAGGCATAAATGTTATTCGTGTCGTAGTTACAATGAATAATTTTCGCATAGCCCGCGGGGGCACCAGTGGCATTATTCTTGGCAATCATATACTCCAAAGTTGGATATGATATTGAACGATTGATAGATGCCGCACGATTGGCGCTTCCGTTCGTGGCAAGAATTTGTGTGTTCCAACCCGAAACAATAATCCAATAATCCCCCGACGCGATTACTTCAACAACGCTTCCCGGCGCTATATAACAACCCATTGACGTTGCGCTGTGCGAAGGGTTATCGCGAAGGTAGTTGTTGTTGTATCGAAGATATTTGGCACCCGTGCCGTTCACATTTAAAGATGGTTGCGTTGCCGTGTTTCCGTTCGTGAACAGGATATAAAGCCGTTTCCCGTTCGCAAGCGTGAATCCGGCATAAGCAACCGTTTTTGCCGCAGTACCAACGGCTGTGCTACATGTGACGTATGGAACCTCGTCAGTTGAACCGCCGCCTCCGCCACCGGAAGGAGTCGCCCAAGTGCCGTCTTTGCGCAAATAGTCTGTTGTGTTGGTGGTGTCAAACGCTATATCGGCAGTTTTGACCGCATTACTGCTACCAGAGCTTGCAATCAGAAGCTTGTCGCCACTTACCGCAGAAGAAGCGGTATCAGTCATCTGGCCAATGTTGTTCATGCTTCCGTGGAAGTGTGGCACGTGCGTTGCATAAATCAAACGATATGCGTCATTATTGTTGATTATCAGCGTTTCGGGAGTATAGTTTGCGGCGTCACCCCCGTAGTAAAACGCAATCTCACCATCGGATTCATTTACTTCCGACAGCACAAACGCTTTTACAGAGTCATTGCTGCCATAGTCAAACAATTTAGCGTCGTCAATTATCACGATAGACTTTTCGCCCGTCGAAACAAAATCGACAAAATCGTTATACACATTCTGTGCAACAATGCCCGCGGCGAGATCCGTTCCCGTAGGCGTGCCTGCCGTAAATCCATAATAGCTGTCACTTGTCAGTATTTTCCACGCTGGCAAGGCGTCATATGCCGCTTTAGCCGACGGGTATTCGGTGTTGGTGGACAGTTCGCTTATGGTGGTAACTTTGTTGCTAGTATACTCAAGTCCACTTACATCGACACCGGTCCAAGGACGTATACCAACTCCATCCTTGTAATAATACACCGGATGATCGTACAAAAGTTCAACGGCAGTAGCCGAATAAGCTTGGCCAAGGTAAATATAAATCTTACCGTCGGCGCTTGATGGAAGTGCCTGCACATACGGAGTATCTGCATCAATGATTGCCGAACCGTCGTCCTGAGGAGCACATTTAATGTATACGGGAGCTGGATAGGTTAAGGTGAGAGCTGCGCCAGTTCGGTTGAAACTATAGCCTAATGTCATGGCATACATTCTATACAGTGTTGTCGCAGTAGGGTTCGCGTTAGCCGCAACTGGCTCTGTCGTAGAGTTATAGTATACAATTTCACCAAACGGATTTATTTTGGTCGTTGTAACCGTTCTGGAGCTAGTCGCATTTGTAGATGTCGAAGAGTTAGAAGGCACCCACGTAGTGTTATCGGCAGATGAAAACAGCAATCTATAACGATAGAATGCAGCCGTCGTTGGTCTGGTCGAACTGTTCGTCCTTATTCTATATGCGAGTGTGTCAGCGTCGTAATCCGTATCGCATACCCAATAAGTTCCGGTATACACGAACCTGTATGTCATGTTTGCGCGAAGGTATCCGTTACCAGGAAGGGCGCTCTCGGCCGCATTTCGCATGTAGCGTATGCCTTTGGCTCCGGTACTGTTTACATTAAGAGTAAGGTTTGCCGCGGTTCCGCTATTTGTACTAGAAAACTTAACAAACACTATTGCTCCAGTCACGAAGTCGCTTGATGTAAACTTTGGACATGTAACAACTTTTGCAACGGTACCGGCCGCAGTTGCGCATGTTCCGTAAAATATCCGTGCAACCGGCTCTTCGCCGGAGGGCGGGGCTGCCCACGTACCGTCTTGACGAAGGAAGTTTGACGTATTGGATGTGTCAAATCCGGCCGTCATACGTTTTAACTTACCAGAGTCGTCCGTATCAGAAAATATCACGGCATCTCCCGTGGCAACAGCAGCTGATTCAGTTGCCGAAGCAGTAACTTGGGTTGATGTTATCGAAAGTGATGATATGGCCGTATCGGTATAGTCCTTGTATCCAGGCTCAGAAAGAGTAAAATTATCTAGGCACCATCCTTCAACAGAATCATAAACAAGATTGCCAATAACACCATTGGATAAAACTCCATTAAATACTATTCCATCTGGAAGTAATATGCGCCACAAATTCGAATTTTCAATACCGGAAGTGTCAAGAATTAGCCCCTGCGCAATAGTACCGGCTCCCATCATATTTACTACAACTGGTTTACGTATTGCAATCGCGAAATCATCCGATGCGATAAGATCCGAATAAGTTGTCGGCACCTCAGAGCTAAAGTTTCTAAATAAAACAGAAGCCAAAAAACCCATACTAAGTTCTATATATGGTCCGGTTTTTGCAGCTTCTATCGCCTGATAAACGACCTTATTTTGAACCGGATTAGTACTCGAGGAGGACATCGCGGAATCGACCGTATGAACCGCCGAAGCGTCCCTCAAATCATACGTATCGTTTCCGAGTGTGAGTTGATTAATCTCTGCCATTAAGCATCGCCCCTTTCTTTAATAATACTTAGGATGGCGTTGTCAGTTTAATCGGTCCAATTGTAAGGTTACCGCTAGACATACTGTGATAGACATCTATTGTGCCGACATGAGTAAGCGAGGCACTACTGCTTGATATCGTTCCAACTTTAGCCAGCTTACCGTCAGCGCATACAAGAAGATCACCTGTCGAAACGGTGTATCCGCCTATGATGTTTGCAGAAGAAACGTTTAACGTAGCCGCAAACGACTGCTTATGGAAGCGGACGTGATCGGTGCCACCGCCGCTTATAGCGTTAATTTGTGTCTGAATATTAGACGTTACGCCATCAAGATATCCAAGTTCGGTTGCAGTGACAGTACCGTGAGCTGCCAATTTTCCGTTGGAATCGAAGTACGCAGCAGAACTTGCCGTTCCAGAAACCTGATTTGCAGAAATAGCTATATCCGATGCCGAAGCAGATATAACACCGTTCGTTTCAGAAAGAGCTGTGATTGTCTTTCCGGTTCCGAGACCAGAGGCAGTTGCATCAAGTGCATTTATCGCATTCGCAACCGTCGACACTGTGGCGGCTTTGTTAGTGCTCGAGTTATACGTTCCGTCAAACACATACGTCGTGTCGGTGTTCACGTCGCCAACTCGCTCCCAGTTAGTGCCATCAAATACAAACTCGACTACCTGTCCCGCCGCAAATCCTGCAACGGTGGCTCCTCTGTATTTTATGTCTTTAAGACCGGTACCGGTTAGGTCGCTTGAACTCGAGGTGATGTTCATCTTTGCTACACTACTCGGAGCAACCCAGGCATTTTGAAATTTTACAATTATCCTAGCTCCAGCGGCAAGAGTAGCTCCGAATCCGGGACAGATTACGGTCGCCTGAGAACCAGAAGAGGAAGAACACACGCCGTAGTGAATTATGTTTGCAGAGCCATCGAAATCAACACCGTCAATCTTTGAGCCCGGAGTCAACGCCTCTGCGTACTCCGCAGTTCCAGGAATCTCTGCCGAGATTGATTTTGTCGTATAACTGATTTCACCATTAGCATTCTGTGTAATGCTATCTACAAATGTCGTGGTTGTACCGGAAGTCGAAGTAGGTCCACTTACGGCACTTTGAGTTCGTTTTGCTCCGGCATCTTTTATATTATAGGTATCGCTACCCATTGTAAGTTGGGTTATATCCCCAGCATTAGCCATTCTATTTCAGCTCCTTTCAGATATTATCAATAACTAATTCATAGTTTGTTCCAGACAATAGCTCAACATGTGCGTGGCTTACGGTAGGCCTACTCGTAATTCCGCTCCATGGAACTGAATCTGCTGCCAGTATTCTACCGGGAAGCTTTCCATCTGTACGGAAATTGTACGCAGTTCCATCATAGAATACGATGTACGTACCTGCTGGGATCAAATAATTGGTCACAGAACTCGGTTCGCCATTGATGTAAACAGGTATTGCTCCAGTATTATTAACATTAAAAGTAACGGCGGACAGCGCTCCGTTAGAGTTCTTCATAAGCACATGCAAATACGAATTAGCACGAAGAACAAAATCGGTACAAGTCGCTGTCTTTGCACTGGTTAGCGTATCTGTGTCACAATATGCGCTTGCAACTATTCCGCTTACGTGCACCCACGGTCTAATGCTCCCATCCTTATAATAATATATAGGATGTTTCATAAGAAGCTCGACGTTCGTTGCACTATACGTCCTACCAAGCAATATGTAGATCTTACCATCTTCTGTAGAAGGAAGCGAAGTTACATAGGGCTCATTAGCATCTATAATAGCTGAACCATTACTTTGCGGAGTGCACTTAATGTAAATCATCGATGGAAACGGAAGCACCAACGCAGCACCGGTTCGGTTAAAACTGTATCCGAGCGTAAGTGGATATTGCTGCCATAACTGCGCTACCGGAACTTCCGCATCGGCTTCTATGGCTGTAGTTGTTCCATAGTATGTGATTTCGCCAAAAGGATCAATTGGCGTTTGGTTAACATCTCGTGACGCCGTTGCATTTGTCGATGTACTTGTGTTCGCCGGAACCCATTTTGTTTGATCTGCAGAAGTAAACAAAAGCCTGTAACGATAGAACTTCGCCTGAGCAGGAAGCGTACTATTTGCAGTTCTTAACTGGTAACCAATAGTGTTGGTATTGCTATCGTAGCCATTATCAATAACCCAGCAGCCGCCTTCCACACGAGTAGAGTCGTATATGAACAACAGCGTGTAGTTAATGTTAAATTTCGTAGTTTCACGTGTTGCGGCCGCCAAGTTTGAATAAGCAGGTTTTGCGCCAAGACCATTTATGTTGATTGTAAACGGAGACGCAGAAGTCACAACACCATTCTTTAACCACATGCACACGCCATCTCGCAGTTCGGTTATTCCAGGAACAGTTGCCGTAAATGCATTCTTTGTCGAGGTTCCATCAACAACTCCAAACGGTATTGATGACGCTCTGTAGGCGTTTTCATCCGCTTCTAGGTAAGTAGACGTTCCATCCGAACCATCATTTTGAAGTTGTGAGGTTTTCGTAACTGGTGCGGGAACGACTGGTTTGTTCTTAATAAATGTTACTTTAGTGTCGTCGTCTTCGTTCCAGTCGGATTGCTCCTGTGTGAACGCGCCGCTACCGGAAAGCTGATACCACTGCCCAAACGATGTTGTCTGCGTCGTATAGTGTCTAATCCATACTTTACCATCAACTGGAACTTTAGTAAAGCGATGAACGAGACCACCCGTTTCTGGAATTACCTCAAGAACGCCTTTGTCCGATGTCGGATAGTGAAGCCCCGTATAAGTACCGTTCGGATCTGCCGTATAGATACCAGTCGCAAGAATCGTATTGAGGTCGTCGCCAGACCCTAACGCTCGTACGAATCCCTGAACATTGAAGCCGTTCATCTCAATATTCCCAATAACATCGAGCGCAGAATTCGGATTCTTGTTGTTAATACCGACTTTCCCGGAACGGAATGACATTAACGGGACATCGCCGAGAATCGAACCTTCAGAGTTGTTTGATGACAACTTATCGGATACAATAATGCGAACAAACCAAGAGTAGTCTCTTGAAAGTTCTTGAAGTTGAGCGTTGGTTATTGTAAACGTGTTGCCATTTTTAACGAGGTACCCTGAAATATCAGCCGATCCGTTAAGCCATGTAAGGCTGTCGGACTGCCTATACTGATATGTTACTGACACAATATCATTCTTGTCGACATTAGAAATAACTATTGGACTGAATGAACCTGAAACAGCAGATCCAGGAATCGTCACCGTAGCATATACATGATTGTCAACAGGACTTCCTTCTACTATTGCGGGCCTTGTCAGCGAGAGCGACCCCATTGTAACTTTAGAGTAATCTATAGATGTTGCAGATTTAGCAACACTGGCAGTAAGTCCGTTGGAGTCTGTTGCTGTTGTGACTATATTTGCTGTACCAGAGCTTTTTACAGTTCCGAGATTTATAGTAGTTGAGCTGCTTTGGCCTGTATTTTCACCGAAAACAGCAGAATACGATACTATAGTCGCCCCATGCTGGCCTTGAGCAGCTACCGCGTACACAGCAAGATTTGAGTAGCCCTTTATAAGAATCTGATTATTATTAGTTATGGCAACGGTTGTTGCATTCGTGTCCGAGTACGTAAAGTCGCTAAATATCGGTGCTTCGGGCGCCACTTTTGTGAAGGTTATTGTGGCGTTGTCGGTTCCGTACATTATGGTCCCGGCTTGATCGTTGTATGTGATCAAGACCAAGGTCAGTGTAACTGATCCGGACGAACCGATTAGCGAATCAATCCACGAAATATCAGCCGAAGACAAAGATACAGTATTGCTTCCGTTTACCAACTGCTGTTTGGTAAGAAGCTCTATTGATTGAAGCGTAGACGATGTTAGAGTTAAGTCATGTCTAAAGGTCGTCTGCCCTTGCTGGCTTCCAAATTTGTCAGCAAGTTTAACAGAAATATCAATACTGTCAAGATTCTCGTCGACAACAGCGGAATATGTACTCGTGGTAAACAGCGTCTTGGCCGTAGTTGTAACTGAAATCGTTTGGGACGTACCAATGACATTGTTAGCAACACTCTTAGCAGATGCAGAAACTTGATATGTAGTTCCCGGGGTAAGCTGCTGGAGCATCGCTGTCACGGACGTCGTTGATGCTCCAGATACAGAATGTTCAACTCCGTCAAGTACATACTTCCACGTATTACATGTTTCGCTCGCTGATATATTTAATTCAACATAGTCACTTGCTATTGTTCTTGCGGTAACGTTAACTGTTGGCGGATTTTGACTGGCCGTTGTGAACGTTACTGTGTTCGATGTCCCTTGAACATTTTCTGGAAACGAAATCGCTGTTACATACGCAGTATACGTTGTCCCTGGCGATAGAGCCAAAAGGGCTGCGTCAATGGCCCAAGATGAGGCAATTCCGGAATATGTTTGCTTTGCAACTCCGTTTATATAAAGACCCCAATAAGTACATGGTCGGTCATCAGAAGATGCAGCGGTTATTGTTAGAGCGTCGGCCGCCGTTCCAGAAACTGTTACAGTTATGGTAGGAGCTGTATAATTTCTGCCGTCAATGACAACGTTAGATGCACTCGCAACCCATCCGCCTGACGGCGCTGAATACGTCGTTCCATCTAGTGTCAAATTAAGGTATTGGACAGTTGTCTTTAAAAGCGATAGCGTTTTTGAGGCGTATACATTCGTGGATGTCTCTGTAAGATGATACGTGGCCGATTGTTCTCCAATTACGTAATTGGCGGTCGTAGCCGATGTCGTTGTAAACGTATAAATCGGATTTAACGACGCAGAAACATCCGGCATCTGTTGACTAACAAATGCCGTTGAGCCGGACGAGGGCGTCCCTTGCAACGAGCCTTTGTATCTAATATATGCCTTCTGCTTTACAGTAACATCGCCTTGAGAATAACTTGTGGTCCAACTAACGTATAACTCTAAATTTGTAGCAATCGTATATTTATAAGTACCGCTTGTTGCCACACAGGTCACCTCCTCTTACAGTATTACAAAGTCGACTCCTTCCGCTACGGGAACAAATCTACCTTTTGGTTTAAAAGTGTTGCTTTCAGAAGTGCCTATCGTAAGCGCTTCTTTAACTTGTGTTTTTCCAAGAGTCGTAACGTCTTTATTAACAGTTAAAACTTCATCTCCTTGATGAATTACAGCAAATTTTGTGTTATCTATAAGAGTCTGTGTCTCGCTGTCAGGGTTTGTTATATTAATTCCTCTGCGATCGACTTTAACATTTGTTGTATATATTTCATCAGGAGCAGGAGACCAGTTCTGTCTGTTCTTACCTTTTGAAACAATTAAGTCGGCGGCAAGAATATATTCGCCAGCTGTTCCGACAACTACATTAACTTGATCGGAGGCTGCCTGGAACGCGACGGTATATTCTGTAGACCATTCGCTTGGACCGTTTTTATCGAAGGCGTACACATTCGTCTCACCGTTCTTTATATAGGCATAGCATCTGACATTGCTGGCGGTATATGATTTATAGCGAATGCCAAATACGTACCATTCGCCAACCGACAGACTTATTTTCTGTGATATATACCCATTTCGTATTTCAAAAGCAGATCCAGAGTCGGTATTCCCCTGTTCCTCTGCATCTTGCCTAGCGATGACATTTGCTCCTGAAGAGATTGTCCAATCTGTTGAAACGCTGTTTGCGCCGGAGCTATTTTGAATATAGTTAATACCTCCAGCGGCCATTGTTGTAAATGACATTGTTAAATCATTTACACTCTGACTGACCTGTGATATAGCGATCGAGTTATCGTTTGTGGCGTTACTCACTTGATTTAGATCGCTTATAACACTATCAACACGACCGTTTGTAACCGCGAAATTCTGGTTTATTCCATCTGTAAACTCAACAGATAGCTTACTGGAATTTATACTACCAGCTTTTATTATATCTCCGTTCAACTCGCCCGCGGTTACCATGGACGCATTTATTCTTCCGTCGCTGGTCAACGCTAAGTCATACTGTTCAGAATTGTAACCATTTGACGAGTATCCTAGTCCGTTCTGATTCCATCTCCAAACATTTTGCGCAGTAGGCTCTCCAGTCTCCGGATCTATTGCATCAGAGTCCATTATAAGAATCTCATTAGAAGAGTCCGGATTATTAAGAGGATTGTTGAACACAACAAAGCCACCAGTTTGCCCAGTAAGAAGCTCTGTAGCCTCGAGTATCGCCTGATCCACAAGAGATGAGTTTGTTTTATCCTGAACTGTAATTTGAGTCGAAACAACAGTATCTGCAATTCCGGTTTGCGTTTTGCCAAGAGTTATGGATGTGTATTTTTCGCCAATTGCATCATACTCAGTCTTTGTTACTTTTGCAGACGTATTGACATTCATCAAAGGGAAATAAATATTAATTGTGTCACAAAGATGAACTTGCTCTAGTGCTGCATAATCTTTATACTCTGTTGTTTGAGCAAGCGGTATGAACTCTATGTCAAACGACACATCTGGCACGCCAACATCATGAGAACTTATATATTCGTTTACATAGTCTCGAATATCTTGTTCAGAAGGCCTTCGCATGAATTGATCGGTAATATCAAGAGGAAGTATCTTTACGTAGTCATATGTTCCTGGGGCGTTAACTATTCTCTCAGGCAGTTCTACAAGATCGTGACGATAGTCATCATAGTGCCAGAACGGATACACTGCGGTGTACACTTCTTGGCAGTTCTCCTCTTGCTCAAAGCTCGTAAGATTTTTACCGTATCTTATCGATACATCTAATTTGTGCCCTCTTCCACCAATGTCATATTTTCCAGTTTCAGAGTTTTTACTAAGCTTATAGAATTTTACATTAAGCCCGTCCCACTCGTATTCTCCATTGAACCTATCAAGTATAGATCCGCTATGATTGCTTAGTGCATTACGGACGCTTAACATTTCTTCTATCTTAACTTCTGTTCCACTGGTGTAGTCAGTCCAAAATGTGAACGGGCAGGTTCCTTCAGGGACTATGAAGTCCGGATCATTAAGTTTCGCAAAGTATCCACTCGGCCCTGATACAGGATTCTTAACAACTTTTGCCACAAACCCTGAAAGATCATAACTTATATGTTCTGCATTTATAGAAATAACGCCATTTATTGGTCTTGAAATCGAATAGATTCTAAACGGCTGAGGATTTGCATAAGGATTTGGTTTTGCAACGATTATATTACGAAGCGCAATTTGATTGTACATCTTACCAGATACGGGATACGTCATCTTAAGCTCAAATTGCCCGTTGCGTTCTTCTGTTACAGAACAAGTAATGGCCTCAGAGAGAACTCCAAGGCCATTAGATGTAAATGTCATTCCGGCATGAAGCGCCGAACCAAATAAGCGAATCAGAGAAGCCATGTGTTCGGCACCACCTTTAATGAACTAACTCCGGTAAACGTTACGTAAAGCCCTCCAGAAAGCAATTTCGGAAAGCCGTTTGAAAGGGTTACGGTAGAATTTTTGCTGGCAGTTCCTCTGTAACACTCCTGCATTTCGCCGTCTATAACAAGATCCGAGTCGGTCAAATCGGTCATATCAACTCGATACAGAACATGAGCGTCGTCCTTCGTATCCGCTGGACGCCAACATTTAATGGTTCCAGATCCGCTACCTCTAACCAAAAATTTTGGATTCGAGTCATACAGAGTATTGTTAGCAATCGTCGATCCGCTGCTAACCGTTTGCTGAGACTCGCCGCTTAATAGAAATCTCTGTGGCTTGCACTCAAACGTTATTGTCGCCATTGCGGCTACGTCAAACACGTTTGTTATCTGAAGCCCCCCTTTAAAATACGCCATTCTGTAAACACCTTGGTCGTAACTATCCTCTAAACGAGCATATCCAACAGCGTGTGCAGAATTGATCCAGTTCGTAAGCTTTCTAGCAAGAACCGGAAAAGATTCTGATTGAGATGCTGGAACCCAGTTATTTCCAGATGGATTTGGCGTATCTTGATTGCCGAGGGTCACCGTGTATGTTCTTTGTGCATTTTTCCAACTTCCATAATCAACTATTAAATCTCCGGAGCGACCAGGAACATGATACACCTCCTGGTCTTTCTCCGGAACATCATAGTCAGGAGACGACCATATGTATATTCCCTGACTAGCAGATGATACGCCGTTAAAAACGATTACACCCATACGGCACGCCTCCTTTCAACTTGATTTTGAAGAATTTTAGATACCTCTTCAGCAATCTCATGAGCATTCGTTCCGTTAATATTAAACGTATTCGCGAAGTTATTCTGAGGATTCTGAAGCATATCCTCAATCGCATTCGTGAGTCTATCTACGGATGCGCTCTGAGCCGCTGATTCACTAGGATGTCTCGACATGTAAGCGTCGTTAGCGAAGTTCGCCGAGCCATTAAGTT
>JAEIGA010012282.1_pt1 | contig 12989 bp, 11 predicted proteins | sample 9270691 | NCBI WGS metagenome assembly JAEIGA01 (sample SAMN17057246, study PRJNA624740) | gut metagenome | biome: biome; isolation source: fecal sample | host: Bos grunniens | place: China: Xizang | collected 2019 | reverse complement strand
TGGTGTTTGGAAAACTGTACATAAGACGTTGTTTCCCGGCTATCTGTTTGTTAATACAGATGCTGAAAGGATAGAAGCGTTTGCAGAACGGATCAGGCATTCAGACCAGTTTGCTGTGGTTTTGTCGACTGATGAACGGTTTGCTCCTGTAAATGATGAGGAAGTCTTTCTTATAGAAAATGCTTATGTAAACAATGGTGTGCTTGGTTCTTCGATAGGAATCATCGAAGGGGACAAGGTAAAGATACTGTCAGGACCTCTAATCGGTAAAGAAGGGTTAATCAGATCAATAAACAGGCATAAGAGAACTGCAATAATTGAGTTAAATATGTTCGGTCGTACATCAGATATCAAGATCGGACTGGAAATAATATCAAAGAACTGAAAGAAGAGCGTATGGATAAGTTAAAAGAAATAAACACAGATAATTCCAATAAAGAGCATAATCATGGTGTTGCAAGAAAAAAGTGGATACGCAATGCAATCATCGTAATGCTTGCAGATGTTGTATCTACTTATTTTGCGTTTTTTATTGCTCTCTTATTAAGATTTGATTTTTCATTTGACAAGATTGAAGAAGACTATATCAAGTTCTATCTGACTTTGTTGCCTGTATGGTGCTTTTTTGTCGTTTTAGCTTTCTATATTGTTCGTCTTTATCACAGTATATGGCGTTTTGTAGGTTTTGATGAGGCCGTTCTGGTCATCAAAGCCTATGTTTTTATTGCTCCTTGTATGGTTCTTTCGTCTTTGCTTCTTAAGATGAGAATGCCTATATCGTTTTACGCGATTGGTATTATCGGTTCAATCGTATGCCATATTGTCATTAGGTTTTCCTACAGACTTGTCAGACAGGTTAACGAAGATATGGGTTCGGTGTCTAAGGACAAAGACACTACAAAGAACCGTGTCATGATTATAGGTGCTGGTGATGCTGGATCCGTCCTGATCAAGGAATTGCAGCATTCAACAAAGACCAACCTTGTTCCAGTTTGTGTTATCGATGACGATATTAACAAGCAGGGCAGATCATTATATGGTGTTCCCGTTGTAGGCGGAAGAGATGACATCATTACTAAAGCTGCTGAATACAATATCGGAACTATCATCTATGCTATTCCGACAGCACCCGGTACAGATCGCAAAGAGATTCTAAACATTGCTAAAGAGACGGGATGCAAGCTCAGAACTATTCCAGGTGTTTATCAGCTTGCAAAAGGCGAAGTCAGCGTTTCGGGTGTCCGTGAAGTAAATCTCACCGACCTTCTTGGAAGAGAACCAATTACAGTTGATAATGAAGAAGTTTTCAATATGATCACCGGAAAGACTGTTCTTGTAACCGGTGGTGGCGGATCTATCGGATCCGAGCTTTGCAGACAGATTGCTTCACATCAGCCTAAGCAACTTATCATCTTTGATATCTATGAGAATAATGCTTATGAGATCCAGCAGGATCTTCTCAGAAAATACAAGCATAATGAACTTAATCTGGTAACTCTCATCGGTTCAGTTCGTAATACTCATAGAATTACGACTGTAATGATGGATTATAAACCTGACATTGTTTTCCATGCGGCTGCACATAAGCATGTACCTCTCATGGAAGAGAGTCCTAATGAAGCTATCAAGAACAATGTAATGGGCACTTATAAGACCGCTAAGGCTGCAGCCGAAGCTGGCGTAAAGAAGTTCGTCCTTATCTCTACTGATAAAGCTGTTAACCCAACAAATATCATGGGTGCTACCAAGAGAATTTGCGAGATGATCATTCAGATGATGGACCGTGAGACTCCGGATACATCCTTTGTTGCCGTAAGATTCGGTAACGTTTTGGGTTCTAATGGTTCAGTCGTTCCGTTGTTTAAAAAGCAGATTGCCGAAGGCGGTCCTGTTACTGTAACGCATAAGGACATCAACAGATTCTTTATGACAATACCTGAAGCTGTTTCACTTGTCCTTCAGGCTTCATATTATGCCAAGGGCGGAGAGATCTTTGTTCTTGATATGGGCGAGCCTGTTAAGATTGATGATATGGCAAGAAACCTTATCAAGCTTTCAGGATTAAGACCTGATGTTGATATCAAGATTGAATATACAGGACTTCGTCCGGGTGAGAAGCTCTATGAAGAGAAACTCATGAAGGAAGAAGGAATGCAGACTACTGCCAATAAGCTTATCTTCATCGGAAAACCTATAGAGATGGATGATGAATGGTTTAAAGCAAAAATAGAAGAATTGGATCGTGACAGTAAAGAAGACGATGAGAACATTAAGAAATATGTTCAGGAGATCGTTCCTACGTATAAGATTGGTACTTATTGATTATGAATAGCATTAAACGTTTTTTTAAATACGATTTCTTTATCCTTCTGCTCGATATAATTGCAGTTAATGCAGCTTATTTCCTTGCACTTATCTTAAGGTTTTCTCTTGGTTGGAGAACAGACCCGCTTATAGATTCTTATCTTGATACTGTAATGCGTTTTGCGCCGTTCTATACGGTTATATGTATTACAGTATTTCTTATTTTCAGGCTTTATGGCGGAATGTGGAGATATGCCGGAGTTGCAGATCTTAACAGAGTATTTATCTCCAATGTAATTACCGCTGCGCTCCATGTAGTAATTACAATATTCTTCTTTGAAAGAATGCCGATTTCCTACTATGTTATGGGCGCTGCTATGCAGCTTGTTGCGATTGGAATCATAAGATTTTCTTATAGATTCCTTGTCCTTGAGAGAAGACAGATGCGCAAAACCAATGCTGCTAATGCTCTTGTTATAGGTGTCGGCGATAATGCCAATCAGACAATCAGATTATTAAGCGTTGGTGTTCAATACAGAGCAGTTGCTTTAATCGATTTTAGGAATAAGGAAGCGGGAAAACTTATCAACGGAATTCCTGTATATGGACGTGATGAATTTGCCCGTGTTATTTCAAAACACAATATTAAGGCTGTATTCAATTCTGACATCGGAACAGATAAGGACTTCAGAAGAGAAGTCAGACACTATTGTAAGGATCATGAACTGGAATACAGGGATTACAGTTCATTCTTTAACTTCGAAGGTGAGAATGACACATTCAGTGATTTGATCACTTCACAGGATAAAGGTGATGTAGAAGAAAAGAAGAGTATTCCTTTTTCACCGCCGGACATTAGTGATGCGGAAGTAAATGAAGTGGTTGATGCCATGAAGAGCGGATGGATAACAACCGGACCGCGTGTAAAACTTCTTGAAAGACGTCTTGCAGCTTATATAGAAACCGGCAGAGTGGATTACGATACTGAGCGCAATCAGGATAAGTGGAATTACAGAGTGGTATGTCTGAATTCTGCTACTTCTGCAGAGGAATTGAATCTCAGAGTACTTGGTATAGGCGAAGGAGATGAAGTTATTATCCCTGCATATACATATACTGCTTCTGCATCAGCTGTAGTACACTGTGGAGCTACCGTCAAGTTTATCGATATACAGAAAGATGGTGACAGTGTTACCCATATGCCTGAGATGGACTATGAAGCTTTGGAAAATGCGATTACTCCCCAAACCAAAGCTGTTATTGCAGTTGATCTTGGCGGTATAGTATGTGACTATGAACGAATCTTTGAAATAGTAGAGCGCAAGAAGAATCTGTTTAAGGCCAAAGAAAGCGATGGCACACCGTTAGGCAATCTTGCTTCCAAAATCCAGAAATCTATTGGCCGTGTAATTGTACTTGCTGATTGTGCTCATAGTTTAGGTGCAAGCAGATTCGTTAATGGCGAGACAAAGTATTGCGGTTCGATTGCTGACTTTACGTCGTTCTCTTTCCACGCTGTTAAGAATTTTACTACTGCTGAAGGTGGTGCTTCAACCTGGGTTCCTATTCATGGAATTGATAATGCTGAGATTTACAGGATGTATCAACTTTTGTCATTACATGGCCAGAGCAAGGATGCTCTGGCTAAGACGAAGGCCGGAGCCTGGGAATATGATATTGTAGGACCGTGGTATAAGTGTAATATGACTGATATCATGGCTGCTATCGGATTAAGACAGCTTGACAGATATTTAGAGCTTCTTAACAGAAGAACCGAGATAATCAAGCGTTATGATGAAGTTTGTGATAGATTAGGCATCATTCATCTGACTCATCACACAGATTATATGGATAGTTCTAATCATTTGTATCTGATTAGAATTCCCGGTATAGGTGTTGATCAGCGTAATGATTTGATTACAAAATTGGCAGAGAATGGTGTATCTACAAACGTTCACTATAAACCATTACCAATGATGTCGGCTTATATGGACTATGGTTGGGACATTAAAGATTTCCCGAATTCTTTTGATTATTACCATAATCTTATAACTCTTCCGCTTCATACAAAACTTACGGACGAGGATGTCGATTTCATTATCGAGAATCTTGAGAAGGTTATGGGTGAATAATTATGTTTAAGGGAATTCATCACATAGCACTAATCGTCAGTTCAGAAATATGTGTCGATTTTTATCAGAAATTAGGTTTTATAGAAACTTTCCGTAAGCAAAGAGAAAACGATACTGTTGTTCTTCTAGAGGATTCAACAGGTATGGTTTTAGAGTTGTTTGTTGATGACAGACATATTAAAAATCAAGAAGAGAATGAACCTTTAGGACTTAGATATTTATCTTTTAAAGTAGACTGTATTGAAGAAGCAGCTAAAAGTTTAGATGTTGAAATTAGTAATGTAAGCACCGATTGGTTTGATAAAAGATACTGCACCATCTTTGATCCGGATGGAATACCAATAGAATTACACGAATGATCAATAGCGGAGATTTGTGATGAAGGTTTTGCTGATTATTTTATTGATTATCTCTGTTATAGCACTGGTAATGGCTGTTATTGCTTTAATTAAAAAGCCATCTTCTGTGTATAAGAATAATCCTGATGAACGCAACCCTATGGAAAACAAAAAGGTTGTGTTTGTTGAAAACGATTCTGAGAAGGAAAATGCTGATGGTGTCAGAGGACACTTAATGCCCATAGGTGATTCAGAACATAAAGCAGGTGCTTATGAAAAAGTATTTAAGAGAGTATTTGATGTAATCCTCTCATTCTTCGGACTTTTGTTATTGTCTCCTGTATTTCTTTTTCTTTCATTATGGATAGTAATTGATGATCCCGGACCGGTCTTATTTACGCAAAAGAGAATCGGTAAGAATAAGCAGTATTTCAAGCTTCATAAGTTCAGATCCATGAAGATGTGTACTCCACATGATAAGCCTACACATATGCTTGAGAATCCGGAGCAGTATATTACTAAGTCCGGTAAATTCATAAGGTCACACAGTCTTGATGAACTTCCTCAGATCTGGGATATCTTTATTGGAAATATGTCTGTTATTGGTCCAAGACCTGGTCTTTGGAATCAGGACCTTCTTACAGCTGAGCGTGATAAGTATGGAGCTAATGATATTAAACCCGGTCTTACCGGTTGGGCTCAGATTAACGGAAGAGATGAGCTTGAAATCCCTGTTAAGGCTGAACTCGATGGATATTATTGCAAGAATTTAAGCATTGGTATGGACCTTAAGTGCTTCTTCGGTTCTGTTGGTGTATTCAAGGGTGATAAGAGCGTAGTAGAAGGCGGTACAGGCGAGATGAAGAGGCAGGAAGAGAACAAATGAAAAAGGTTCTAATAACAGGTGCAAACTCATATATTGGTATGAGTTTTGATAAATATGTATCAGAGCATTACAGTTCCAAACTATCTGTAGAAACTGTTGATATGATTGATGGTTCTTGGAGACAGAAGGACTTTTCTTCATATGACATTGTTTATCATGTTGCTGGTATAGCTCATGCTGATGTCGGCAATGTTTCTGATGAGGTTAAAGCGAAATACTATGCTGTAAACACAGATTTGGCTATTGAAACATGTAAAAAGGCTAAAGCTGAAGGTGTTAAACAATTTGTTTTTATGTCTTCTGCGATCGTATATGGTGATTCTGCACCTTATGGAACTCAAAAACGAATCACAAAAGAAACTGAACCTACACCTTCAAATTTTTATGGTGACAGTAAATGGCAGGCGGATAAAGGAGTAAGAGAACTTACTGATGATAATTTCATTGTGACGGTTCTTCGTCCACCAATGATATATGGAAAAGGCAGCAAGGGAAACTATCCGACACTCGCAAAAATGGCCAAGAAACTCATTGTTTTCCCTAATGTTCAAAATGAGCGTTCTATGCTTTATATTGAGAATTTGTGTGAATTCTTATGCCAAGTAATGATAAGAGGAGAAGCCGGATTATTCTGGCCACAGAATTCTGAGTACACTCGCACTTCTGACATGGTCAAGAAAATTGCCGAAGTATCAGGTCATAGAATATTTGTATCAAAAGCTTGGAATTGGGTTGTTGGACTTGCAAGACTCATTCCCGGCAAGCCAAGAGGACTTGCAAATAAAGCCTTTGGAAACCTCTCCTATGATCAGTCTATGAGCAAATATAGTTTCGATTATATTGTTGCCGATCTTAAAACTTCTATCGAAAGGACTGAAGGTTAAGTGAAGCATATTCTTCTTATATCTCAATATTTCTATCCTGAGACATTTCGTGTAAACGATATGGCTGTTGAGTGGGTAAAACGCGGATATAAGGTTACTGTTCTTACGGGTATTCCAAATTATCCGATGGGTGAGTATTTTGAAGGATACGATAAAAAACACAGAACGCGTGAGACATGGAATGGTGTAAATGTAATTAGGATTCCATTAGTTGCTAGAGGAAATAGTAGTAATAAACTTTTAAATGCAATAGGCATGACTAGAAACTACTTCAGTTTTGTTCGAAGCGGTAAACGATGGGTAAAAAGTGATGAAGCCGCCAATTTGAAACCTGATATTGTTTTTACATTTGAAGTATCTCCAATGACACAGGCTAAAATCGGTGTTTGGTATGGACAAAGATATAATGTTCCAACTTATCTTTATGTTCAAGATTTGTGGCCTGAGAATGTTGAAACGGTTACTGGTATTCACAACAGAATGATAATTGGACCAATTGATAAAATGGTTGACAATATTTATAGAAATACTGACACAATTTTTACAACTAGTCCTAGTTTTGTTGAAGCTATAGTTAATAGAAAGAATCCTGTAGACAGGAATAAAGTTCATTATTGGCCACAATATGCTGAAGATTTTTATAAACCGATAGCACCACAATTTATTAGTGATATCCCCAATGACGGGTATTTCAAAATTGCTTTTACCGGTAATATCGGAACTGCTCAGGGATTAGATATATTGCCAAAAACTGCAGAAATTCTTAAGGATGAGAAAGTTAGATTTGTAATTGTTGGTGATGGTAGATATCAGGCTGAATTTGAGAAACAGATTAAAGAGCGTAATGTTCAGGATATGTTTATTATGATGCCTCGTGTTCAGGCTGAGAAAATACCTGAGATATTATCAGCATGTGATGCTGGATTTATCAGTTTTAATAATACGCCTTTGTGGGAGAATACTATTCCGGCAAAACTTCAGTCATATATGGCATGTGGCAAGCCCATTATTGCGTCTGCATCCGGTGAGACAAAAAGAATTATAAAAGAAGCTCAATGTGGTATTTGTACAGAAATTGGGAATTCATATTCATTAGCAGAAGGAATTAAGGAATTGATGAAATCAGACGTTGATATTTTGTGTAAAAATTCACGTAAGTATTTTGAGTCACATTTTAATAAAGAATATTTAATGGATATTATGGACGAATATTTTGATCAGGAGAACGTAAATAAATGACGACACTTAAAAGAGAGTTCCAGAGGTGCTCTAGATGTGTGATGGATACAACAGATTCTATGATTACATTTGATGAGAATGGTGTCTGTGATCATTGCCGTAATTTTGATAAGAATATCAAGCCGTTTTGGAATCCTGATGAAAATCGTTTTGATGAATTAGAAGAAATAGCTGCGAAAATACGAAAATCCGGTGAAGGTCGTGATTATGATTGTATTTTAGGTCTTTCAGGCGGAGCAGATAGTTCCTATTTGGCTTATATTGCGGTTGAAGTAATGCATCTCAGACCTTTAGTCTTTGTAGTTGATACCGGATGGAATCTTAATGTCGCTGTTGAGAATATTGAGAAAATTGTTAAGGGCTTAAACCTTGATATGTACACTGAAGTAGTTAATTGGAAAGAAATGGCAGATCTTCAGCTCTCATTCTTTAAATCATCTATTTCTTCTTGTGATCAACCCCAAGATCATGCGATTTTTGCTGCTTTATATAACTATGCGGTTAAGCATAAAATTAAATATGTACTTACTGGCTCTAATAGTGCAACTGAGTTTATTAGACCTCCAGTTGAGTGGATTTATATGAACGATACAGTTATGCTCAAGGATATTCATAGGCGATTTGGAAACATTCCACTTAAGACTTATCCTTTATGTGGTATGTTGAAGTATCGCATTCTTTATAGATATTTCTATGGTATGAAAAGAGTTTTTCCTTTGGACTATGTTGTTTATGATAAAGAAAAAGCTATGGATCTTCTTCATAAAAAATTTGGTTGGACAAAATATGAGAATAAGCATTATGAGAATGTATTTACCAGATTTTTTGAAGGCTACTATTTACCGCATAAGTTTGGTTTTGATACCAGGAAAAATGTATGCTCAAATCAAATCTTGAATGGGACGATGACTAGAGATGAGGCTTTAAGAATTCTTGAAAATCCTCCATACGATATGGAACAAATGGAACAAGATAAAGAGTATGTAGCTAAAAAACTGGGCGTTTCAGTTAAAGAGTTTGATGATATTATTGCGCAACCTAATAAGACTCCTAAAGATTATAGAAATCAAATGTGGATTATTAAGTTAGGTGTAGCTATATTGAAGTTGTTTGGATCTGAAAATAGAAATCTTAGAATGTAATGGGGAATTCTTATGATTGCTATACTTGATTATGGTTTAGGAAATTTGGGCTCGATATCAAATATGCTCAAAGCTATTGGTGAAAAAAATAAGATTACCAATGACGTTGAGATTATCAGAAGGGCAGATGGTATTATTCTTCCAGGAGTTGGAGCCTTTGATGCTGGTATGAGCAAATTAAATGAGTCAGGTCTAACTGAAGTTGTAATAGATGAAGCTAAAAAAGGAAAACCAATTCTTGGGATATGTCTTGGTATGCAACTTTTAGGAAAAAGAAGTGAAGAAGGGACATTGCCGGGATTATCATTAATTCCTTTTGAATGTAAAAAATTTAATTTTGTAGACAATTCTTTGAAGATACCACATATGGGTTGGGACATTGTTGATTTCAAAAAACAGCATCCGTTACTAGAAGGTCTTACAGGACAGCAGAGATATTATTTTGTTCATTCTTATCATGCTGTCTGTGAGAATCCTAATAATGTTCTTATGACTTGTGATTATGGAATTGAATTTGCTTGTTCTGTTGTACAAGATAATGTTATGGGAGTGCAGTTCCATCCGGAGAAGAGCCATGATTTTGGATTAGCTCTTCTGAGTAATTTTGTAAATATCTGTGAGAAATAATATATGTTTACTAGACCTCGAATTATACCTACATTACTCATCGATGACAGAGACTTGATTAAAACAGTTCAGTTCGGTAAAAGAACATATCTTGGTGATCCGGTAAATGCGGTCAAGATATTTAACCGTAAAAGAATTGATGAATTATCTATCCTTGATATCGGAGCTACCAAGAATCAAAGAGAACCTGATTATGAGATTCTTAAGGATATAGCGAGCGAAGCCTTTATGCCTTTGAGTTATGGCGGAGGAATTACTACGCTTGATCAGGTTCATGAACTTTTGAAAATCGGATATGAGAAAGTAGTTTTGAATTCTGAGTTGATCAGAAACCCTGAACTTATTACCAAATCAGCTGAACAAGTTGGATCACAGAGCATAGTTGCATCAATTGATGTAAAAAGAATTGATTCTGATTATAAATGCTTTATAGCTGATGGAACAGAAGAAACAAAATGGCATCCTGTTGATCTTGCCAAAGAAGCTGAACGACTTGGAGCAGGAGAACTTATTCTAAATTCAATAGATAATGATGGAATGATGACAGGTTATGATATTGAATTAATTAAATGTGTTTCTGATTCAGTCAATATTCCAGTAATTGCAATTGGTGGTGCTGGTGGAATAGATGATTTGAAAAAAGCGATTTTGGATGGACATGCACATGCTGCAGCTGGAGGAAGCATGTTTGTATATTATGGAAAACTTAAAGCTGTGTTAATCACTGCTCCCAGTGAAAAAGAATTGATAAATGCTGGCATATATAGGAATTTGTGATTTGACGAGTAATGGCCAACTTTATGGTACATGTTTGTTGTTACTAATGAAATAGAATAAAACATGATTTAATATCATACAGTTGGAAGGAATTGTATTAGTGAAAGACGAAGAAATAATCAATATAGTTATATGCTATAACAATGTTTCTGAAGTAATTGAGTATTACAAAGAGATTCTTTCTTTGGAAGAAGGAAGTAAGGTTGGATATGTTGTAGTTATTAATTCTTCTACTGAAGAGGAAGCAAATAAACTTGTATCCTTTGGGCAAGAGAACGAGCATGTATATGTTTACAATCCCGGTAAGAATCTTGGATATATGAATGGCCTTTTACATGGTTACCGTGGATATAGGGAACAAACCGGATTGCTTCCTAAATACGTGATAATGAGCAATACTGATATTGCATTTCAGGATAAGGAGTTTGCTACAAAACTGGCGAATAAGAATTATGACTGTAATGTTGCCAGTATTGGCCCTTCTGTCTTGGTGAGTGAGCTGAATTCATATGATAATCCAGTAAGTGATGATAGATATACACTTAAACAAATTAATAAATTGATTAGGATATTCAGCACTCCGATAATAAGAGAATTGTATGTAACAGCTTCTTTTATTAAACCTAAATTCATAAAACGCAAAAAGGACTTAAATAGTCGGAATGTATATGAAATTCACGGTTGCTTTTTTGTATTGACCGGTAAGTACGCTGAGTATCTTAAAGATCAAAAGTTTGGAGTTTTGTTATATACAGAAGAAACCTTTGTTGCTGAAAATGCATATAGAAATAAACTGATTACATTTTACGATGCTGATCTAGAAATTGTTCATAAGGAACATTCCACAACAAGTAAACTTAAGCCTACAAAGCGTGCTAAATTGATGGCTGAGTCAATGACTTGGATCAGAGACACTTATTTTATTGAAGGAGCAGATAAATAATGAGACAAAAAGTCCAGGAGTATAGATATCTGTTTCTATTATCCACTATGATTGGAATAATCTGTCATGGCTTCATGATATTTAACAAGTTTTCATTAAACGATGATAATGATTGCCTTTTTAGGTTAGGAATTACTTTTGAGCAAGGTAGATGGGCTATAGGATTATTAGATATATTCGCTCAGAAACTGAATACTTTTAATTTCAGTCTGCCAGTTTTCAATGGCGTTTTGATGGTAATTTGTATTTCATTAGCTATATGTGTGTTGTGTGAGATTTTTGAAATTAAAGATAAGATAAGCAGAATCCTTGTTGCTGGAATAATGATAGTATTCCCGGAAATAGCTTCAACATTGGGATTTATGTTTCAGGCTTGGACTTGGGGTATGGCATTGCTTCTAATTGTCATAGCTGATTATCTAATTCTAAAAACTAATACTCTTAAGTCAATTGTTGCGGGCTTATTAATTTGTGTTTCGCTAGGGCTATACCAGGGATTTTTAGCAACTGGTATTTGCATATGTAATCTTTATTTTTGTTTTAGACATTCAAGTTCGATTAAGGAAGATGTAGTGGCTTTATTAAAGACAATCCTTTTCTTTGTGTTAGGCGTTATTGAATACTTATTAGCCAATTCATTATTCTTAAAGTTAATTCATACACAAATGACTTCATATCAAAATATGGATACGTGGGGAATTGTAAGTGCAAAAGAATACATTGAACGTATAAAGCAAGCTGCCAATGTGTTTTTCAAAGGTGATATTGCTTATGTAGAAGTAGCACATAAGTTATATCCGGTATGCATTATTGCATTTGGTTTAGTTGGATTGGTTTGGTTAATTCGTTTATTCAATAACAAAAAATCCATTGCTGTATGGAAGACGTTTATATTGATGTGTTTGCCGTTTGCGTTTAGTTTTCACTATATAATTAGCGGCGCGATTGTACACCCTGAAATGCTCTATTCGTCATGTTTTGTTTTAATATCTCTTTTAATATTTGTTGAAAAAACAAAAATAGCTACTTATGATGCGGTTGACTTGAAAACTAAGAAAAACATTAAAGTTCCCAAGTGTTGGAGTGTTCTTATATCATTGTCTAGATGTGTTTCATACATTATTGTATTTACAATGTTCATAGTGTTTTTTAGATATGACAATGTTCTCTATTTAAAAGCTTATGCCGAACACGAAGAAGATGTTGCTTTTCTAAATCGTTTAGCAACAAGGATTCAAAGTGTTGAAGGCTATAACGACGATTATCCAGTACTTTTATATAATGTCGAACAAATTAATGATAATAGCTTTTTCAGACATCCTCAATTATCGCGTTATGATTATCTTCCATATAAAGATCAGGTAAATAATATGGATATATATTGGTATTTAAATAATTGGGTTGGATATGGACCTCAAATGGCTACTGAATCGGATTCTGAAAGGATAGTTGATTCTAGTGAGTTTGTTGAAATGCCAATATATCCAGATGATGGTTCTATAAAAATAATTGATGGTATCATCGTTGTTAAGTGTACTGAATAATTAAGCATAATTATGAAGGGTATATACATTTATTCATCCAACGATAAGGATTATAAAGCTAATGGCGAGGCTAAAAAGGTCTTGTCACAAGTTAAGGCTTTCAGAAAAGCTGGCGTAGAGATAGAGTTTTTAGATGTCATTCTTGACAGAAAGATTGATAAAGTGCTTTATCG
>JAEIGA010012281.1_pt1 | contig 12990 bp, 6 predicted proteins | sample 9270691 | NCBI WGS metagenome assembly JAEIGA01 (sample SAMN17057246, study PRJNA624740) | gut metagenome | biome: biome; isolation source: fecal sample | host: Bos grunniens | place: China: Xizang | collected 2019 | reverse complement strand
CAACAGTTCCATTATAATCTTTGCCATCGACAGTAACAGTAACATTTCCAGTGGAATCAGACGGTAAACTAACAGTAACAACAGCATCAACGCCATAATCAACATCCGGAGCTACAACTGATAGAGAAGGATCAATCTTATTGACCGCAAACTGTTTGGAAACTTCAACAGAATCATACTTATAGTCACCAGAGTAAATTATAGTGGCATTTTTAGAACCGCTATCCAAACCAACAACACTAACTGTAGCCTTACCATTAGAAACAACGCCTTCAAAAGATTTGCCATCAACAGATACTGTAACATTACCAGAAGCATCAGAAGGCAATTCTACATTTATATCATAACTCAGACTGATCTCATCAAAAGAAACTGATGAATTAATGGTTGGCTGTTTTTTATTTACTGTTAATGTGAAATTAGTACTATTGATAGAATATTTTATACCATCTCCAGCAATTACTGTGATTAATGCTTTTCCAGATTTTACAGCAGTTATCAAACCATTTTCATCAATAGTTGCAACACTTGTATCATTACAGACATAGGTTACGTTTGCCTTCACTGGAGTAACGATAGGGTTAATAGTGATATTGGAATCGATTACTAAAGTCAAATTATTAAAATCAAGCTCAATGGTTGTATTTATTCCCCTTTCAACAACTAGAACTTGCTCATAGGCAACTGTGGTTGATGATTCAACAGTGGAAATAAACCAGACTTCATTATTTTGACTAATTAAATCAGTTACATTATACACAAATGGTCTGCAATCATTAGGACTGTAATTAACAAATGGATCTGAAATTGTCATGTTATTGAAACTTAACTTATTGTTAACACTGCTTGAACCGGTGAATACATACCAATTAGCCTCATGCAGATTAGTTAAATCAATATTATCGAAATTCACAACATATTTAAGTAAATCATCATATCCATATTGATTGTATAACGGATAGAATACATCACAGATATCGCTAAAGTAAATATCTTTAATAGAGTCACTATCGGTTATATTATACAATACATACAAAGTTGATGGATATAACGCGCAATTGCCTGTTTTATTGATTATAAAACTATTATCTGCATTTACATTATAATAATCTGTAACATCAAATACCAAAAGACCATAGTTATATGCACCCCATATTCCAAGATTGCCCCTGTCCATTTCATGGGATATATACTCATCAATAATATTATGGTTATTGAATTCAAGCGTCCAACCGTCTGGGAAGAAAGATGTATCCCAATTGTAATTAAAGTATAGCAGCACTTTGACGATTTCGGCACCTTTGGGGGTTTCAATATTCCAGGTTTCATTCCTAAATCGGCTGAATTGATCTTCATATACGCTTACATCCTGTGTAGATACAATAATATCTCCATTAATGGTGTAATTCCTGTTAATAACATTATCATGGCCACCGTACACATATGTTTTATTAAAGTATCCATTATAAGCAAGTATTTTATCAGCACTGAAGGAAGATATTATCTCCCCATCATATTTCACGGTTATATTAAATTTGATTAAATTATTTTCCTGAGCGCCAGGCCATATCGCTTTTTCATTTATTTCGCGGATTGTATAATCAATCAATGAGATAATTGAAGTTCCTTTGTTAATTGACCCAACATAACTGCCCAATAGCTCATCGGATTCATTAGAAACTAATTCTATAGTTACATTATCTATTGAAACATCTTCATTATTTATTAATTTAATATCAAAGTAATTGATTACTCCAGGATAAACACCTAAAGACCAAGGAGTGATTACATCATCTATAGTTATCTTAGGCATTGCGTTTTTGACAAAGAAAGAAATGGTGTTATCAATGCCCAAAACATCTACTGTAATTACCTCATCCCCTAAACGGGTTGCATTATAAATTGAAGATAGCTCTCCATTAATGGTTGTTGCATTTGGAACGACAGTGCCTAAGACCACATCAACAGCAATCGGCAAATCAAGCGAATAGCTTACAACTTCCCCATTCTGATTATGGTTTAAAGAAGTGGCAACGGTGACTAAATCGCCAACGTGGACAATATCCTGATTAATGGAAGTTTCCAATATTAAATATGAATTCACGTTTCCATTAGTATAAGTTATTGCAGGGCTTGAATCCTTATTTTGATTATTGTTTCCCCACCAGTTATCTTCCAAATGCGCTGTTGAAACATTCGCAACCTGAACAGATGAATCGCCATCCAATAAAGCAGAATTTTTAATTGTTAAACTGCCGTCCTTATATTGATTGACTGATTTTCCTTTCCTTGTTTTATCTGTTAAAGTATTATTGTAAAAAATTGAATTGTAAATGTTAACCGTATTATAGGAACATATTGCCGCACCGGTTGACCAGCCATTATTTAAAATCTTATTGTTAGCGAATTCTGAATGAGAAATATTTAATAAAACATTGGTATTTTCGGCATTGATTGCCCCACCGGCATACCATGCGGCATTATTATCAAAACTGGATTGTCTAATGTTTGCTATTGAATATTTCAAGTTAATAGCTCCACCATAACTGTTGCTATTTCCAGCTGTGTTATTAATAAACTTACAGTTATCAATGTCTAAAACAGAATTGTTAGCCCATATTGCGCCACCGCGCTGATCATTAGCATTTGAAACATTTGCATTAGCCAAAATTAGATTAGATAAACTAAGGGCGAATCCGTCAACATAAAATATCCTACCTAGATTTTTCGCATCAATAATTACATTATCCCCAACGCCGATAATGGAAATATTTTTAGCAATAAACAAACCGTTGACATTATTATCATCAAGATAATTAACACCATTGGCCACATAAATCGGATTGTCATCACCTACAATATCCAATGCATGTGAAATGGTTTTTACTGCACTAGACCAGCCAGCACCGTCATTAGAATCTGAACCGCTTGTGTAATTGACAAACACAGTTCCCCTTTTTGCTAGGACATTAATGTTTAATGTAAAAATTGCACCATGAATATCAACAGTTACTGTATCATTACCTGCATTTTTTGCAATATAATTTGTTGTTGCAATTCCATTGACAAATTTAGGGCTTGAAACATCAAAATCACCATTGTCTGCACTGAATAATATGGAGATATCTTTTGGAAGACTGCTTAAATCAACAGTTTGGTTGTTTTGATTTTTGGAAAAATCTACAACAATTGGAATTTCATTACCGCTGATTACACTGTCATTGGCTAAAATGGACAACACTAAATAATTTTCAGGAGCCCATGTATTTTGATTATAGACAAAACCGCTGAAAATCGGTGTATTGCTTCCCCAATAACAATTTTCCAAAGTAGCTACAACCCGGTTACCGTAAACTATTGAAGAATCATCGATAGCCGTGTTATTTATAAAAAAGCATGATGAACCAGTGATTTCCTTGTTGTTTAAGGTAGATAATGCACTGCCTCCCTTTTCAGCAAAATTATTTGCAAAAACATTGCCCGTGCCCAGAGTAATTCCATTTGCTCCATGAATTGCTCCGCCGTAACCATATCTGTCAAATGCCTTATTGCTTTCAAATAAATTATTATCACCAATTGCACATATGGAATTGGATCCTAAATAAATTGCTCCACCACGATTAGCTGCAGAGTTATTGATGAATTTACAGTCGTTAATGTTTGATAGGGAACCTCTTTGCTGAATTGAAATGGCACCACCATTTGAGACACTGCTATCATTTATAAAAGTGACATTATTGATATCGGATATTGAACCCATGTTTGTATAAATTGCTCCACCACGATTAGTTGCATAACAATTAGATATAACTGAATTTGACATTGTCAATTTCCCATAGGATGTAGCACTGCTGCTTTCGATGTATATGGCTCCACCATCACTTGAATAACCGTCAGTTAAAGTTAAATTAGAAATAAATACTTCTGCATTTAAACCAATGTTAAAGATTCTCTTATTATTATTTCCGGAAATTATCGAATTGACATTTTGACCGATGATTGAAACCTTCTGATTAATAGCAATACCCTCATTGCTAGTGGAATCACTCAAATAGGTAATTCCTTCAGCAACATGAATTACACCATCATCCTCTACACATTCTAAAGACTTTTCTATTGTTTTGAAAGCATTATTCCAATCGCTTCCGGAATTATAATCATTTCCATTATTATAATCAACATAAACTTCATTAGACGCAGCCCCAATTGATGAAACTGAATTATCAGCTTTTAGCTCATCCAAATCATTAGAGTTTTCAATATGACTTAAATCATTTTCATTGTCGGACAATTCAATTGTTGAATTATCCAGATCAGATGCGCAAACGGTTGATAATGATAAAAATAAAGTAAAAATGAAAATTGCGCAAAATAAAACTTTAAACTCATTTTTCATGATTTTCACACACCCTTAATTTTCAACCATGATTAGTTTGCCCGATGAAGGGTCTTTATAAACTTTACCCATTTCCATATATCCCTGACCTGAACTGTTAGATGTATCCGGAGTATCATTTAAGACTTGTCCTTCCTCCACTTCAGTCACATCAGGAGATGAATCTTCAATGGCCTGCTGTTGCGGATTCTCCTGGAAAACTACACTTTGCATGTTCCAGCTAATAACTACAAAAATCAATAATCCAACAGCAATAACAAGCATTGCATCAACCAGATTTGAAGTTCCGGCCATTGGATCTTCTTCGCCTTCAGAAAATCTGTTTTTACATTTTTTCCTAACCATGACCTCAACCTCTACTGTTTCAATTTATCAAGCAATGCATCGGCTAAAGCGTCCAGATTAGACAAGTATTCCTCATACCATCTGCGCCTTATCTTAGATACGAAATATCCGACTGCCCCTGCACCAATACCGACAACGGTTGTATCAAATGCAACGATGATAGCGCTGGCCAATGTATTAACGTCTCCAGCCCCTAAAGCTGCAAGACCTGGACCCATTGGAATCAATGTACCCATCAATCCTAAAGTAGGGCCGATACGAGTTATAATGTCTGTTCTTTCAATTTTTTTTGCAAACTTATTCTCTTCAAACTCTATCAGTTTGCGGGCCAAAGTTTGTCTAGAATCATTTGTCAGTGAACTTGAACGCAAAATCTTAATTAGGATAACCTTTTGGGATTCATAAATCTTGGCATTTTTAATTAGCTCCTTTATTTCCTCCAGTGAATTTGCATTTGATATGGAATAAATCAACTGTTCAATAAGGTTAGCCGAAACGTTCTTCCTAGAGGTATATTCCGCTACCAAGCTTCCAAGAGTAAGTACTGCAAATATTGCAAAAATTATCAGGAATATGATTACAGGAATCTGCAAGCTCTGTGAAATCATATTCAAGCCAGATGTTAATATATCGCTGCCCGGAACTGTAGTTACCATATAATCACCAATTAATCAAAATTACTAGTCCTTTTGGATATGATACCGCCGATCAACATCACTACCAATATTAAAATCAGGACAATTGATACATTATCCATTGAAGCTATTGTAATTGCATCCATTGGATTTTGAATCATTGCGGTAATATTCGGAAGGAACAATGCGGAAATCAGGAAATAAATTCCCAAAAAGAACATGAAATTGCCCAACACAATAGGATATGGCTTATCAATGAACCTGACAATATAGTTTGATGCGAAATAGGTTACTACAATTGTTAAAACCAATGCGCTGGCAACAACAAAACTTAAATCCATTAAACCTAAACCAACAGTAGGTGCTACCAACATGATACTGACAATGATTGAACCAAAACAACATGGACATGGTGCAATTACTGCCATACAGGTAGCTGCAGTTGTATTTCTTTCAAAAACCTTATATTCTCTAATTGTAAATATACCCGCAAGAATCATGATTGCGGCCATGATTAAAAAGAATTCAAAATTATAAGTGTAAATTAAATTGGTTATCTCCTCAGTGAAAAACGAAGAAATCTCGGTTAAGATTAAAACTCCTCCACCATAACCGATTGAAACCAATGCCAAATACTTTTTTGACATGTTGGCCAAACCGGTTGCTAAACCTAATTTGATTCCAAAAATCAAAACAGCTGACAATATCCCCAACTGCCATAACATACTAACTACATCCATCTATAACACCTACCTCATTTCATTGAAAAGTTTATCTAAATCAGTTATTTTTTCATCATCATCTTTATTTCTGAAATATCCGACAGCAATCACACCAATTAAACATAAAACACCTAAAACCGCAAGTATTGATAAACCAACTTCACTTGCTGATTGCTGAGTAATCGGATTTATTTCAATTGATTTTTTCACATTCGCATTTTCCGCATCACTTACTTCATTTATGGTTGAAGATTCCCCTTGATAGCTAGGATCTCCGACAGCTTCATTCTGGCCATTGACTCCAATGTTTGAAAGTGTCTGTCCATTTGAATTTTGCATGCTTGAAGAGGATGAATTTGAAAGAACACTGGAAGAAGTATTATTAGAAACAGTACCCGAATTCATCGCATTTCCTTGGCCAGGATTTGGATTTGAAGCATCAGTATTACTTTCCGGATTATCAACCACTTGCTGATTAGAATCGAAAAATATTGGGTTACGTGTTGCTTCATATAATTTAGGAAGCAATTGAGCCAAAATATCCGGATTAACATACTGCACTGCCCATTGCATCATAGCAATATTTCCACAACTACAATCACAGCATGCCACACCATTTTGAACGGTAGCTTGAGCCCATGAGTTTGCAATATCCCTTATTGTGGCATCGCTTGCATCCCAGTATCCTTCATGGATTGTTGTCAACATTGTACCGCTCATAGAGATAAATGAATATGCATTATTTCCACTCATCAACCAATCTTTAACACCTAAACCGTATTTATCATTATAATAAGTATTATAAACCCTGTTCCATAAATCATCTGAAACTGCAGAAGGCCTTGTTACCTGCCAACCATGTAAATTACTTACAAACTTGTTAGACATGTATCTGGCACCGCTGTATCCTTCAGCCATCATACCTTTAATCCATTCAGGATTATCATATCTGGAAGCGATTTCAGCATACATTACCTCTTCGAGTGATGAAATATATGCGTTATTCCTATTTGCATACATTAAGACATTCATTTTTGGGGTCTTACCTGATACATGCTCAACAGCCATGGAAAGACCTCCCCAATAATCAAAGAAGTCATCATTATCTAAAACACCATATTGATTAGTATTACGACTTGTAACAATAGTGTCTGAGTTGGACAAAGCTCTAAGGAAAACTAATGGATTTGTGTCACCCCAATAATTTTTAGAATACATATTACCCATCCTGCCCAAATAGAATTCGGCCAGCTCGTCGGTATCATTCCATGTCCATGACATTGAAACCAATTTTGAGATTCCTGCACCATAATCCCCGTTTGGAGGTGCAAAAATACGGGTTATCGCACATTCGCCGGCATATGTTGAATTATATCCAATGCTTAAATAGTATAAGCAATCTTCCAGCCAATGTTTTGCAACATAATTATCATCCAAAGACTCGCGGGAAACTCCATAATATCCTATCCCATCCATGACAAAGTCAATAGCTTCTTTAATCTGATTTCCATATTCTCCGTTCATTAAAGTCTTGTTTGAAGTAATTGTTAAATAGGATCTTGCCAATGCAACCCTAAATGCATTATCCATAAGAATAGATTGGGAAGAATATAAATCCCTAAATAAACCACTGGTGATAACAGTTACATCAATTCTTTTTTTATCCCAACCTTCCGGACGAGTTAAATCCTCCAATAAAACATACTGAGGCATTGATTTGGTTTTTTTACCCATTTGTTCATCATGGTCATGATTGTCACTGAATCCTGCACTTGGAGAATCTGTCCATACCGGTTTCATACCGAGCAAATAAAGAACACTGGCAACTAATGCCCCATCGTCCCTTGCAGTTTCAACACACCATATTCCCATTATAACCTTCTCAGTAGTGTCATTTAAACCGGATAAAGTTAAAAGAGCTAATGTTTTCGCATATTCCCATGCCTCTTCAGTAGGAAGCTCACGGGATTGATCCTGATACATGTTTCTACCGGTTGGAAGCACAATCGGTTTAAGTATAATCTCTCCACCTTCACTAATAGGAATATATCTGCCATTTAATCCGTCAATCATGGCATTCAATTCTGTAGAAATACTTGTATTAATCAGATTAATGTACTCTTTACCCAATTTAAGACAATAAAGGAAATTTGAGTTGTCAAATTTACTATTTTGACTAATTAATGTATTGTATACAGTGTCAACATCCCAATATATCAATGCTTTGCAGATATCATAGGATTTATTTAATATTACTTCCCTTTCAAGGGCGGACAGGCTATCATAATCTTTTGAATACAGATATTCTGATAATTCCTTAAATATATTGGTTTCACCTTTATAATTCTCCAAATCAAAATCTAAAGAGAGCATTGCGGTAACTGTACTCGCCAAATCATGTTCCGTCCAATATTGACCTAATGCATGAAGTCCTAAAGGATATAATGTGGATAATGTTGATTTTAAAAATGTGTCCACTTTTTCAACAAGCAGCGCTGAACTTAAATTCATGACTTCCTCTTTGCTAAGGCCTATGTTTGTGGAATAGTCCTGAGTTACAATTAAATCGCGTAGCTGCTCTGCAAATTCTTCTTTTAAATCATTATTGTTGATATTATAATAGTAATCAATTAAATTAGCGGCAACTGTCAAGTTACCATATAAATGAGTGTAAGACATCGGAGAAGTCAAATGAGAAATTAAAACCGCAAAACCTCTTCTTTTAGCTTGAATAGCTTCACCTAAACCATCACTAATATAAAAATACAATTGAGGAACATCACCGACAACAATGGAACCGTAATCTGTTGCGGATAAAAGAACCTCTTTACCAGGCAGCCATTCGTGAGTTGCATGCCTTCCGACAAATACCATTGCATTAGGATGGTATGTTTGCATGTAATAAAAAGCGGCCAGGTATTGATGTGTTGGAGCCACGGCAGTACAGTGATAAAGGTTTTCAATGTCGGCTTCCCAACCTCTTTGAGGTTCGGGAGCAACAAAGATGTTTCCAAAAGTCAATCCAGGAATTACAAAATAATCTGTTCCATTTCTATTTACCACCATCACTTCTCCAGGTGACTCTCCCCAACCGTTTAATCCTGAAACATTCAACTTCTTAAATTCGTCATAATACTGTAAGAATAAATCATAATATTCTTCTGAAAATGTGCTGGTGTATTTTTTTAAAGCGTCAACGATATTCTTCAATACACCTGTAGTTTGATCTATATTTTCATCAGGGAGTAAAGCGGCAACCTGATTATACCAATCATCAATAGTTTCCCCGATTGTAGCATTATACCTTAATTCAACAGCTCTTCTAGCCAATTCGCCAATATATGCAACCGGACCTTCACGAACCTGAATCTTTACGATTTCATCAAGGCCATTGAACCATTCTGTGTATTCACTAACAGGAAGCAATACCACATCGGACTGGTTCGCCAATTTTTCAAGTTCACCAGGCGCCCAGGTAGCTACATTAATACCGCATTTCAGCATCATGTCTTCAAGTTCTGAAACATTTGACGGCAACTTACCGACATCATAGCCTTGGTCTTTTAAAGCATAAAGAATATTGTAGATACTTGTAATACTGTCCAGGTAACTTGAACCTATGTTCTGCTTTCCTGGAGGATAGTTATAATAGACAATTGAAATGGCTTTCTCGCTGTTAAGGGCATATCTTAAATCCGCCCATGAATCGATTCTATCTGTCAATAGCTCAATGTTTCGTTCATATGGAATGTATGTCACAATTCTTGCACCGGTCAAATCTGAAATATAGCCATCTGCGCCACCGATAAATGTTGCGTCTATTATACCCTGTGCTTCCGCAATAGAGATGTGCCACCATTTATCACTTTTCTCGGTTGTCAAACCACTGGTTCCCAATTCCCATTGCTCATTTGAAACATAATCTGAGTGAACGGCCCTAAATACGGGAACGCCAACTTCTTCAAAAAACTTATTTGTATTGGAAAAGTCTTCTCCACCTACTCCATATGCGACAACGGATACGATTGCATCAACATAAACATCATAGTTGGAAGAGTTTTCTAAAAATCCTGAAATATCATCGCCCGCACTGGTGAAAGACTCCACCATCACTTTTAATTGCTCAGGAGTTGCACCTGCTGCAAAAACGGGGATGACGTTATAGCCTTTAGATTCCAAATCTTCAATTATTTTATATGTAGGGTGTAGCTGTTGAGAGGAAATATACATTGTACTTTCCAAAATACCAATAGTGCGGGTATTGGAAGGGTTGAAGTAAGCTGCCTTATATTCCTCAAGACTGAACCATTTATCCCTGTAAATACCATATTCCTGAGAACCTGAAAAGTTTGGCTCGTCATAGTCAACATCGAAACCAAAATAATTCAGAATATATAAAATTTGATTTTTTAAATTATCCTTATCATTAATGTCCTTATACAATACCATCTTATTAAACAATTCGCCAAATTTAGCCCCATCACCATTCAAATAGCTTACAACACTATCGTAGGAAGATCCTCTTTTTGTGCTTTGGAAATATGAAATCAGTTCCTCATTACTCAAGGATGAAAAAATCTTATTATAATTTACTGCGGAACTTTGAATTAAAGACATTGAAGAAGATTCGGAATTTAAATTACCTGACGGCGGCTCCAATATGAGAAACAGCTCCTTATTTGATAAATCCGGGTATTTTTGTAATGTGCTTGTTAGAACTGCATCAACATCAGTGCTGACCCATTCACCTATAAATCCATCACAAGAGTCCAATAAATTGACAAATTCGGATTCATCCATCTCTTTGACTTGAGCACCACTTCTTACAACAATATTGACATTTTTCTTTAAATCTGGATGTTCATCAAATAAATCCCGGCTAGCGGCGTCCAATATATTGGTTCCAGGGTTATCGCTTACAATAAATAACGTTATATCAGAATTTTTACTATCTGATGAAGCCGAATATTGAATTTCATCATTGACGGAACTTAACGGTTCATCAAAATCCCTTATTTCAGGATCTGCAACATCAATTTCCTCAACTATTTGGTCCTGCTGGATTATATCATTAGATAAACAGGTATCATTGCCATCATCCTGCGCATAGACAACATTGAATGAAATGCAAATTAATATGATAACAATCATCAAATAGGAATATTTTTGTTTTTTAGATATCATGTAACAACCAAATATTTTAACTAATTTAATAATATTATATGTTTATAAAAATTATTGTTAATAAATCTAATTAAAGTATTACTAAATGAGTAAAAAACCTAAAAAAAGTAATAATTACTGAACAACTAAATTTTAGTGAAGATAGCAAATCTTAAAAAAAATCAAAAACATTGAAAATTTATATGAATTCCAACCGGCTTTATTCAATTAAAATTACAAAATATTTATAATCTCTAAAACACAATATCATATTATAATAAAAGGGATAACTATGAAATTTGGGAAAGGTATTGTAAAAAAGTATATTCGGGAGTATAACCGAACATTAAAAAATGGTGAACGAAAAAAATACACCACCGAGCAAATACAAATCACTGTTCCAAAGACCGAAGACATCTACGAAAATGACGAAGAAGTCCTGATTATCCCTAATAGTGAAATTGAAAACTTCATGAATATGGAAGAAGAGAATGATTTTTTAAAAGTAGCTAATTATTTTTATGTTGAGGAAGTGAAGCAATTGACTGAAGAAATTAAAGAATATTCCAACTCTTCTAATTTAGAATATGAAAAAGAAATTGAAGAGTTAAAAGCCAAACTTAATTCTTTAAAAGACATTGAAGACAAATATAATGCCTTGAAACAAAACAATATTGACACATTAAAAGAAGAAAATGAAACAATCAGAGACAAGCATTCAAAATTGATTGTGGAAAATGAAAACTTAAAAACAAAATTCGTCAATATTAAAACCGAAAATGAAAACTTAAAAACCAAATACTCAAGCATTAAAGAAGAGAATAAAAATCTTAAAACCAAATGCACTACCTTAAAAGAAGAACAGGCCTCAATTAAAGATAGCTACGATCAAGTTTCAACCAAATATGACCAATTGAAACAGGAAAACCTCAACACAAAAACCAGCTACGCTGAAATTTTTGAAATGAACGAAGATTTAGAAAAAGATTATGAAGAGCTTCGTTTAGAATATAATGACCTGGTCGATAAATTCAACGAAGTCGAAGAGGAATTATATAATTTAAAATTAAATAAAACCCGCGATGAGTATATCGCAAATAAAGTTAAAGATTTTATTTTAAGAAGTAGAGGCTAAAGAGTTTTATAATCGTCTTGGAACTCTGGATTCCATCTTTTAAGTCCTGGAATAAAAGTAGCAGTTATAGCTGTTGCATGAGTTTCAGGCAACCTATCATTTTTTGCCATCATTTCTTTTGTTTTTCTGACAATCATTTCCTCTAAAGTAATGTCAGGTTCTGTATATTCGCCATTCTGATAGCAATCACAGCAAAATTCAGGATTTAAACTTCCATCCTTATTGGTTCCATACTCTTTTTTTACAATTGGTCTTCCACATGAATTGCAAAATCCCATAATAAAAACTCCTTTAAAAAAAAATAGATGTAAATTAGATAAATCTAATTTACTAGTCGTCTTTCACTTCAATATTTTCGTCTTCATCCATGGCAAGTCTCATGTTGTCTGGATCTGGTTCGAAATGTTCTAAGAAGTCTTGTGCAGCTCTTCTTACATCTCTTGAACCGATGATGTATCTGCCTGCAATAATGATGTTTGCGCCTTTATCAATAGCTTCTGCAACATTATTAGGTTTGATTCCACCAGCAACAGCAATTAAACCTTTATTGCCGAGAATTGCTTTAATGTCTTTAATGTTACCCCATTCAGTCAT
>JAEIGA010012280.1_pt1 | contig 12991 bp, 10 predicted proteins | sample 9270691 | NCBI WGS metagenome assembly JAEIGA01 (sample SAMN17057246, study PRJNA624740) | gut metagenome | biome: biome; isolation source: fecal sample | host: Bos grunniens | place: China: Xizang | collected 2019 | reverse complement strand
TTGAGCTATGCCTTTGAATATCTTGTGGATATGTATCCCTTGATGGAGGCAGACTCAATGCGGTATGTTTTTCTATAAAAAATACAGCAGAGATCATCTGCCGAATCATTTACAAATTCATTCTCACTGATTAACGTCTATGAACAAAAGATAATTCTTTCCATTATTTCAACAAGAAGGGAAAGATGTGAAGAAATTGGGGAGTGAACGCGCACGCTGTCACACACAAGGCAAACCGATTGGCGCAGAAGCAGAGGTGGAGGCGGGAGCAACTCGCTGAAGGAATATCTGTTTCTTCACAGACCCTGCAAGTGCGCACCGTGTTCAGGATATCACAAGCACCGTGTCGGAAATATTTAGTAGGCGGTGTTTATGATATCATGAACACGGTGTGCACGTAGGGAAGAACAGGATGTATCGAAGCATATCCTTTCCCTGAAAGAAAAATCAGCATGAGAATCTGTTCGCCTTCACGCTCCTCCCTGACAGATGAGGAGCCTGCACTGACTCCCCTACCCTACATTCCAACCAGGTAGTTGATGGTCTGCACATGGCCAAGAAGAGGGGTGCGCTTTTCATGGGCATGGCCGCAGCAGCCCGAAATCCATGCAAAAACCGAGCCCGTGCAGCCCCTCAGCCGCAAGCGAGCCACCACCCTCTGCCTGCCCTCAGCCGAGCCTGTGACCTGTGCGGCACCACACGCAAGGAGATGGCAGAAATCGTGACAGAACTGGATTAGAAAGTTCACAAAACGAAACAACATACCGCTTTGAGCTATGCCTTTGAATATCTTGTGGATATGTATCCCTTGATGGAGGCAGACTCAATGCGGTATGTTTTTCTATAAAAAATACAGCAGAGATCATCTGCCGAATCATAGGGAATTACCATCCCTGTCATAGTAGTATCTAACTTGATTTTCTTCTGATTCACCAACTATAGCCACAATTATATCAAAAGCAGAGAAGTATCTTACATCATCATACACACAAGGCACCACCTGTTTACCGGTCTTGTCTATAAAACCCAATTTACCATTCAATTCAACACACGCCAACCCTTCGGAATAGTCCCATGCAAGATCATACACACAAGGTATCACCTGTTTCCCGGTCTTGTCTATAAAACCCCTTTTACCATTCAATGCAACAAGCGCCAATCCTTCGGAATAGTCCCATGCATAATCATACACACAAGGTATCACCTGTTTCCCGGTCTTGTCTATAAAACCACATTTACCATTCAATTTAACACGCGCCAACCCTTCGGAAAAGTTCCATGCATCATCATACACACAAGGTATCACCTGTTTACCGGTCTTGTCTATAAAACCCTCTTTACCATTCAATTTAACACGCGCCAACCCTTCGGAAAAGTTCCATGCATAATCATACACACAAGGTATCACCTGTTTTCCGGTCTTGTCTATAAAACCACATTTACCATTCAATTCAACACGCGCCAACCCTTCGGAAAAGCCACCTGCATTATCATATTTTTTTGCAAGTTCAAGACGTTCTTCTACGGGCAATTCAACGGCAATATTTTCTTTTTTATCTTCAATGCAACTATAAACAACAAACAATCCCATTAGAATGGCCAATGTTGTTAATCTAAATTTTCTCATAGTTATACCTTCAGGGAGGTTCTATAAACTCCATTTACCATTAGCAAGTAGCCAGAACCTCATTAAGACTACCGATAATGTGATTTTGTTTTTGCAAATTTAACGTGAGTTCGACGAATTTTAATTGTCCGTAGATTGGGTGGTTAGCGAAAATATTGTAACTTTATAGTGCTCAAACGCAAAGAATTACAAACAACAATCGCTATGCGCATCGCTGGCAAAGTTAATAATTTATTCTGTATTGAAAAAATTCTGCAAGTTTTTTGATAAGATGACAACAAAATATACCCTGAAATGTGGAAACAAGCATGCTTACGCCATGTCATAGGCGGAATGGTGATTATCATGATATCCAGTACTCCATAAACAAAGCCCTCCGTCAGTTCTGGCACGAACTGACGGAGAGCTGAATGCTTTACACCTGATGAAAATGCTGCTGCTGAGCCGAGCGCCATGCGCCGCTCCCCTACCCTACATTCCAACCAGGTAGTTGATGGTCTGCACATGGCCAAGAAGAGGCGTGAGGGTTTCCTTGAGTGTCTGGAGCAGGTTATTGGAGTCGATGTAGTCGGACACTTCTTCGTGAGGGATGTGGAGCAGCAGTGTGCCTGAACGGAAGGTGACAATGCGTATCTGCATGAGATACATGGTGTAGGTGCGAGTGCCGAAAGCGGTGGTGAGACGGTCGCGAAGAAGAGGGTCGGTGAAGGTGCGCCCGTCCCATTCAGATGCTTCATCGGCTTTTTGCTGTCTATTTTTTTGCAGTCCTTGCGGTTCATCTTCATGCAGGAAGGCATCTGCCGCATCGCTTACTTCTTCGGCTATGACATCTTGGAAATCGTCGATGAAGTTGTGAAGTGAGGTGAATGCGTATTTTTTCTTATCAACAATTTTGCATTCATCCTTTTTAATATAGGCTTGTATCTCTTGTATTTTCTGAATGAAGGAGTCGATGTTCTCTTCGTTGATGTAGGGCAGCAGCTGGCGCACTTCGGAGGTGCGGAAGTTGAACTCGCGCTTGAGACTGTCTTCGATTGCTATCAACTTTTTTGCAGTAAGCGCAGAGGTATTGGCCTGTCGGCCGAGGTCGGAAATGGTGATGGTGAAGAGTATCTTGTCGGGAGTTCCGGCTTTTTTGCCTGCCGGATAGACTTCCTGAAAGTCGAAATAGCAGTCGGCTTCGCCTGCCAGAGCAAGGTCGTGCAGCTCGTCGGCAGCGGTCTTGAGGACACGGCGCTTGAACTGGCGGTATTCGGTGTATTTCTTCTCCACCCAGCTCCACTGCCCGCTTTCGGTCTCTTCGTAGGCACAGAAGCCAAGAATCTTGCGCAGCTCGGTGTAGTCCACCTCCCAGCGCCCGAAGCTCTTGTAGGCGGTGATAATCATGTAGAGTCGGCTGGTGTACTGGCTGGAGGAGTTGCGTGCCACGGCCTTGATGTACTTGCTGTAGCGCGTGAAGTTGAAGATGTCTTTGGCCTGCTGGCGGTTGAAGCAGAAGCGGATGTAGCCCTTGCGTCGGCCTCGCTCGTTGTCTTCGAGGGGCACGAGGATGGAGTCGAAGACGTGGGAGTACTTCATCATCTTGACGCCGTCCACTTCTTCGGGCTTCTTGATGGTAGCTCCCATGAGGCGGTAGGCCATGTTCTCCACGTCGCTGTAGTAGTCGGGACGGTTGGAGATGGCTGCCAGGCTCACATCGACGTGTGCCACGCCGTTCTCGTTGAAGTCTTCTTCGCGGAACACGGCATTGCCTTCCTCGCCCATGTGCGCGATGAAGTCGTTAATCTTGACCTGCAGGGCTCCCATCAGCTCCACCATGATGTGTGTCTGGGTGAGCGAGAGGTCGCCTCGCATGACGGAAAGGGCATAGGGCTGCTTGATCCATTCCACGTTCTGCGGAAGGTTCTTCATAATAGATTCGTCCTGCGCCTTCTTGGTCTTCTGCGCTGCGGGCTTCGGTGACTGCTTCGGGTCGGTTGGGTTGGCCATGTCGTTGTGAGTGTTTTTTTTTGATAGAGGATTTATGGGGGAGTTACTGCTTTCGGGGGAGCTATAAGGAAATTATCGAGGGGCTATGGAGGAATTGGCAGGTGATTTATTGAGAAATTTAGAAGGGAGCTATTGAGGCGTTACGGGGACGGCGCCTGTCATCAGCGTCTTGCATGCCTCGGCGTTGAATGCATCTGCATCACATACTTCCCTATAACCTCCCTGCCACTTCTCCAAAACTCACCAGTAACTCCTCAATGGACAACTCCTTCTCAATCCCTCCCATGTTACTTTTCCATGCAAAGATGCAAAGTTTTTTTTTCCCACAAAAGGTTTTGTGAAATTTATGCGTTGGAGGAGGCAAAAAAAATGCTCAACACGGCATTTTATCGTGACAAATCCGTATTGTAAATAGCAATTGCTTGTGACAAATTTGTATTATGATACGATGCAAAAAGCGCAGGTCTCTGCCTCTCGTCCGCGTTCATTTTCTTTCTCGCTCCACTCTCTGCTTTTTGTCGGTTCTTCTTTCTGTTCTTTCCCCATCTTTCTGACTTCTTTTCTCAAGCCTCCCTGATTGCCTTTTCCCATCCTGCTGATTGCCTTTCTTCATCTTCCTTGGCTGTCTTTCTTTATCCTCCAAGATTGCCTTGCCTTATCCTGCTAGCAGTCTCTACTTTATCCTTTCTGGCAGCCTCTCTTTCATCCTCCAAGATTACCTTGCTCCATCCTGCTGGCAGCCTCTCTTTATCCTCCAAGATTATCTGACTTCCCGTCAGGTGAGGTTCCCCTCCCCTTTCTGCTTCTTTCGCCTCTACGAGACGGGGCAGCCACTTAAGCTTCAAAATCGGAGGGCTACACATCTGCTTATCGTTATAGGACATATCGACACAGGTGTCTGAGACATGCCGATTCTGCAGCACACACGGCGCTAATCCAGCCCCGAATTGGGAATTTGTCACGCCCGAATCCTTGTGTTGGGAAATTGTCACACCATGATTGGGTTTTTGTCACAGTCGGCTTGGGAATTTGTCACACTTGCTTTTCTTGCTTGGGATTTTGTCACGTTTCTTGGGTTTTCGGCAGGGAATTTGTCACGCACATATTGGGGTTTTGTCACGTTCCTGTTGGGAGTTTGTCACGTAATTGGTATTTTATTTATTGTTTTTCAACGAGTTAGGTGCGTTCCTATGTTAATATTCCGTTAATATTAATAAAAAAGAAAGATTCTTTCTTCTCTTTTTTTTCTGAAAAGGGTGTGTATTTATAAGACTAGGTTATTGGGAATTTGTCACACTCTTTATCTATGCGAAGTGGCTGAAAATCACGCTTTCACGCAGAAGGAAACGTCTTTGTGCTATTGGGAATTTGTCACACTCCGTCACTTTGCATTAGTGCAAAAAATATTGCCAACTCTTTCTTTTTCATACGGTTATATATTTTTCTTTAAACACTCGGTTGATTAGCGTGACAAATTAGGGTTAGATAAACGTGACAAATCCGTGTTGAAAAAGGTTTTTTAGCGTGACAAATTTGTGTTGTAGCTATTACCTTTGATTCTTCTTTTGTTCTTGTTTTTTAGATAGTTAGGCGGTTTTGCACTTGTGTTTTAGTGGCTTGAAGGTTTCTGAGGGGGGGAATGATGAAGTCAGGTGATTTGGTGTGACAAATTTGTGTTGGGAATTTGTCCCCTTTGTGTCGCTTTTCTTACGCAAAAACTTGTGCAAAGAATGTTTAACTAACTCTAAATCACTTTACTATCATTAAATGCTCATTTTCTTTTTGCTTAAATATTTTTCTATTTTATTTTTTTTGCAGTTGGCAGCGATGGGGAAAAGTAAAAAATGAGCCCTAAGATTAACTTTAGGGCTCATCTTTATTATTTATTCCAAAGGAATTTCCGGGTGCTGCACTGTCAAAGTCATATCCTTTTGTGAAAGGTAGAACATGTAAAGCACAACGGGTTCTGTGCCGCGGTTCTCGCCATGGTGAATGGCATCGACCATTTCTACAACGACCTCACCCGCACGCATCACCTTGGTTTTACCGTCCTGGGCATTGATGGTCAGTTCGCCCTGCACCAGCACACCATGGTTCATGGCCACATGATGATGCCATCCTAACTTCTTGCCTGGCGGGATGATGTATTTCACCGCCACCAATTCTGGTTTTCCCTGTGGATAGTCAGGCAAGTCCATTTCATTCCAACTTTGGCTGGTGCGCAGCAATTCAATGCTTTGCACTTCACTCTCTGCATCATCCATACTGTTGCATCCAGTGAGGGTGATGGTACAGAGTATAAGGCCTCCCATGAGCCATTTTGCGAGCTTATTCATATACATTATTATTAATTATTATTTTAATGATTCTTTGTATTACTTGGCAGCGTATCATCGCGAAGTGTGCGTGGATGAGAACTGCTTCATCTTCGTGGATTTTCTGAATACCTATTTCTTCTTCTTGTCCAAATGCTTCCTAACCGTGCAATTGCATAAACGTATAAACGAAATAAAAAAACTCACTTATTCCAGAAGCGGCTGGTGATGTCTTCCCACTCCCCTGCTTCGGTTCGTCTGTAGAGTCGCTGGTTGGTGGTGGGCTTACTGAGCGGTCCGAGGTGTCGGAGGTAGGGCCCGAGCTTGATGTAGTGGAAGAGGCTCTGGTCGATGAGTGGCGAGAAGCGTGCGCGTCCGCTGTACCATGCTACCTTGAGCTGTGGGTGGTGCTGGCGGAGGTGCTGTGCCAGTAGGCTCACTTCGGCAGGGTCGGAGTCGCCTCCCATGAAGGCGATGCAGGTGATGTCGCCCTCGTAGCGGCTGATGAGCGTGTCGAGTTCGCTGGGTGTGAGGGGTGTTCCGGTGTCTTCCCACAGGTATTTGCTGTGGCATCCGGGGCAGCGGCATGGACAGGAGGAGATGTTGATGGCAAGGCTTACCTCGTCGGGCACTTCCTGGAAGACGATGGCGGTGTTGACGTATTTGAGCATGTTTTTTTGCTTTTTGGGGACTTCTGGCAGGGGAGTTTCCTGTAGTTAAGTAGTTTGAATAGTTATCGCTTCGCTCAGAAATATGGCGTCAGCATCTGTTTCAGCTTAAATGCTTTAACTGCGAAAGAAACTTCCTTTGCAAGAAACAAAATTGCCGCGCAGGTTTCTGCACGGCAATTTTCTGTGTTATTCTTTTTCGTCGCGCGTTTAGAGGTTTCCGTAGAATCGGCGTGCAGCCTCTTCCTGACGTGGCTGTGAGAAGTTGCTCACGCGCTTGAGGTAGCCGATGATACGGGTCATATAGTCAATATTTTTGCTGCCGCACTTTGGACATACCTTGAGGTAGCGCTTGTCGATGGTTCCACAATCGTTGCATACGGTGTTAGGAATGTTGAACGTGAAGTAGTTGCATCCTTCCTGTGCTGCGACCTTGATGAGCTGTGCATACTGCTGCTTGCTGAGGTGCTCTTCGAGGTTCATGTGGAGTGCAGAGCCACCGGTGAGGTGCTTGATGTATGGCTCTCCGTGGAGCTTGAACTTGTCGATGACAGAGAGTGACTGGTCTTCCACCACGTAGAAATATGAGTTGTAGCAGTCGCGTGGCACAAAGTAGCCGTCTTCGCGATCCCACTTAGCGTGCTTCACGCCTACGTTTTCGGCTGGAATCATTTCGCAGTTGAACATCACCTCCTTGGTGCGGTAGTGCTTGTTGTACTTCTCGATGAGTCCGAGTATGCTCTGCACGAACTTCTCGTAGTCCTTGTTTGGTGTAATCTTCAGGCCCATGAATTCGGCAGCCTCTACGAGTCCGTTGATACCGATGGTGAGATACTGGCGGCCGATGTTGATGTAGCCAGCGTCGAAGAGTGGCAGCATGCCGTTTTTCTGCAGCTCCTTCAGGTTCTCGTTGTAGGCAGTCTGCACCTTGTGGCAGAGGTCGATTACCTTCTCCAGCTCGGCCATGTAGTCAAGCCCGTTGTTCACAGCGTGCTGGATGCAGCGGTTCAGGTTGATGGTAAGCACTGATTTTGAACCAGTTGAAACACCGCCAGCTCCGAGTGTATAGCTGAATCCGTTGTCGGTAATCTCGTTGCGCAGACGGCAGCAAGAAGACAGTGAGTCGGCATTGTCGCTCATGTAGGTGAAGAATGAGTGGCCCTCAGAATACATCTCGGCAGTGAAGTCGCCCCACTCCTCGTCCTTTGGCTTGCCTTCCTCGTCCACCAGCAGAGCCATCGTCTCTACTGGGAATGTCAGCATGGTCTTGGTGCGCTCCTGGTTGAACCACTTCATGAAGCGCTTCTGCAGCCATGAAAGGCCTTCCCAGTCGGGCTGTGAGCCATCGGGGAAGTAGAAGTTGCCGAAGATGCTCTCGAAGTAGTACTTGTCATAGTATGCTACGTTCCAGAACACAGCCTGGTAGTTTCTTGCACCTGTTGGCTGATTGAGCGAATAGACAATCTGCTCGAAGTAGTCGGTGATGACCTTGTCTATCGTTCTCTTCTTCAGCGACATGTCAGCCTGCTCGTCGGCACGCTTGTAGTAATCTTCGCCATACTCCTTGCCGATGAAGTAGTTCATGTACATCAGGAACTCTGGAGTAGCGCATGCGCCTGAAAGCATGGAGCTGACCATGAAAACCATGTTGATGAAGCCGCCTGCAAATGACTTCAGGTTGGTTGGAGCCGTTGAGTTTCCGCCAATCGAGGTGGTGCCGCCAATCAGCCAGGGATACATCGTGATGGATGCGCAGTAGTTGGCAAGGCTGGTCTCGTCATTCTTATATATAAAGTGGTGAGTCAGCTTGTCGATGTACTCGTCGGCCAGCTGCTTGCCATACATCTTCTTGATGCGGTCGGTCAGCAGACGGCGGTTCAGACGGATGAAGTTTGACTTAGGCAGCTCGCCAATCAGCGTGGCAATGTTCTTGTGCTCCACATTCGCGTTGGCGTCATACTTTGAACCTGTGGCTGCATTCACGCTCTCGCAGTAGTCGCTCAGGAACTGCAGTTTAGCCAGAGTCTCGCGATCCTCGCTGTGAGCCTGGCGGTAAAGCATGAATGACTTAGCCACCTGATAGTGACCCTCCTTCATCAGCGCCTCCTCAACCTGATTCTGAATATCCTCCACCTTGATGTCGTCGTGCATCTCCAAACGGCTCAGAATCTTAGAGATAGTACCCAAATCGGCAGGCACATTCACGCTCTCGAATGCCTTCACGATGGCATTCATGATCTTGTCAAGCGAGAACAAATCTTTCGATCCGTCACGCTTCGTAATCGTAAAGTTCTTAATTTCCATGATGTTAAATCGTTATAGTTAATTCTTATCTTTCATATATAAAGCATATCTTCCGCACGGTCAACAAAATACATTCATAAATCACAAAAAGTTCACAAAAACGGGAAACTTTTTTACCCAACTCAACAAAAAAGTTTCCCAAAACCGAAAACTTTTTCTGTGTGCAAAGATAGGGAAATAACATCACATTCCAACAAAAAAACAGAAAAAAAATATTAAAAACATCAAAAATTCTTCTCGACATCATCATAAAATCCTTGCGATGAAAAAACGGACAAAAAAACCGGCATGAGACACTCATCTGCATCGCCTTGCTCCGCTTCCTCCCACGCAATCTCCCACCTTCCTTTTTCCCATTCTCTCCTCTTCCCAACTCTCTTTCGCTCACATCTGCTCCTCTATATTCATTGTAAATACTTGCTAATGAGAATGATAGAACCCCATTTTTATATATCCTCACATCTTTCGTCTTTTATTCAACGGAATCCTCCCCAATCCTCCCCTACTCCCCGTCCGTCTTGCTCTTCCTATCCTATCCCTTTCCATTCAGCTTCTCCATTACAGTCCTTGACGTCCAGCCTTTTCCCCTTCAAAGCTCGCTCTATCCTCGCTTCCCCACCCATTTCTCCACCTTTTCCTCCCAAGGTTTTATAGAAAAGAAAATTTAACCATCAAACAGCAAACATTTTTTCAGAAAAGTTTTCAAAAAAAATATTTTGTTCATTTTTTTTATTTCCACCTCTCTCGCTACATTTTCCACTACATCTCCTTCTACATTCTCTAGAAATCCCATTCTTCTCCCACCTCCCTCCCCTTTTACATCCCATTTTCCATGTTTTCCAAGTCAATCCACTCACAGCCTTGCCTCCTCCCTCCCCTTTTACATTCCATTTTCCATGTTTTCCAGGTCAATCACTCACAGCCTTGCTCTCCTCCCTCCCCTTTTTAACGCATCCCTATAATTCCCATTTCTTTCATCTTTCTATATTCCTCTCCACTCACATTTTTCCTTTTCTCTTTTCCCTTCTCTCCAATTTATTCTTACTCAATTTATTCTTACTTAATTTATTCCTACTTTCTCACTATCCCCGTCTTCCCCTATCGCTCCTTCCATACCCTGCCCAATCACAATTTTCTCTTTTTCAGTTAGTCTCCAACCCTTGTATACCTACATCACATCTATATGCCACACTTATATACATATATACATATATAAGTACACGCGCGTATATTATATCGTGTGTATTATATAATCTTATGATTCTGCTATATTACCTTCCTCTTTCGGTATTTCATTATAATGTTATTAGGTTTATTTGTATTGTTTTTTGCAATTATGCTGCATCCCCATATATTTATATCTTTCTATCAATCAATCTTATGGATACAAATATCTGCTCTTTCATTTCCGCATATTGTTCTCTTCTTTCCTGTCCTTTCAGTTTATTTTCCTCGTCCTCCTTCTTTTTTTCTCCTGTTCTCATTTCTTACATCATAATATTTATTTATAGAAACTATAAAATACTACAATCCTATAATGAAAATACAATATACCACAACATAGAAATAAAGAAAGAGCATAACATTAAAACACTAAAACAAGGAAATAATAAAAAAGCATAAAGCCAATAATACGAAATAACGAAATAATAATTATAGTAAATAAAAGCAATAACAAAACAACAATAATACTAAATAATAAAAATACAGAAATAACAAAATAATGATATAACAATAATAATAAATAAAAGAAATAATAATTAAAAGATATAAAGATTTATTGGTTTTATTGTTTATTAGTAATATTGTTATTATAATATTATTGTTAAATGATAATAACGTTAAAACAATAATATCATTAAAATAAAATAAAGATTATTTCATTTATATGTTTAATTTGTTAAACCTTTATATTGTATAAATGAAATTACGTATAAATAAGGGTTGGTCAGTGCATTGGTTGATGGTAGAGTGGGGGAGTGAATGTGAATGCTCTTTGGATATGAATAGAACTGCGTCAAGAATGTAATTGTGAATATGGATGGTATTCTGTAGTGGACGTGAGTTCGAGATAGAAAAGATATGTTTTTGTAGTGCCTTTGCGAGGCAGAATATTTAGATTGGCGGAGTCAAATCATACAAATTTCTCAAAATCTCATTGGGGTTTGTAACATTGGGAAGATTTGTAAGATTTCTCGCAAAGCGACTCTTTATATAAAACTGACGTTGTAATGAATAGAGCTGTATAGAGAAAGGAAGTACGGATATGATGAACTGCTGATGATACTGCGAATATGAAGAGGTGTATAGAGATTTGAACTATAAAGAGAATGGACTGCGGATATGATGAGCTGTGGATGATACTGCGGATATGATGGAGTTGTGGATATGAATGGATCTGTGGATATGATGAACTGTGGATATGATGAACTGTGGAGATGAATGGACTGAGATATGATGAGCTGTGGATGATACTGCGAATATGAAGGGGTGTATAGAGATTTGAACTATAAAGAGAATGAATTTGCTGATATGAATGGAGCTGCGGATGATCTGTGGATGGCTGTATTGATTGAAGGCAGGATTGATTATAGTGGGGTAGGGGAGTGGTAAGTAGTGCGTTTGTGCGTTGTTTTTTCATGGTCATCTTTGATAGGATTTGATAGATAATCAGCTTTCTAGGATGCCAGGGAATAAGATAGGGTAGGGGTGGAGGAGAATACAAGAATAAATCTTTCTTTTTTTCAGTGAAGACACAAAAAATGCAGCGTTTCTTTGCGGTGTATAAATTATTATTTATCTTTGCAATTATTTGAATGTCATCAAGAAGATGAAATATTAGGGGAATTTTGCAGAGCAAGACATTTTTATTGTAATGGACATAAGAAATGAGATGATAAAACATTAAAAAACGAGAAAAAGGGGATTATGAAATATATACTAATTATTTGTGTGCTGATATTATCAGCTTGCGGCCAGACAAAACAAAAGGAAGTTGCCAATGACCATTTGAAGCAGGTATTCATTACATATAGTCAACCTGTAAATGGATATAAGGTTTCTGTTGCTTGCACTATCAATAAGAATCATATTGACGATCCAAATACAATATGGGGGGAAGGTGAACTTATTTTTAAGAATGAGAAGCATGAATTAATCGTAAAGAATCCAAGCTTTTCAGACGAAAATCTGTACCATAACAAAAGACCATTGCAAAATATGGCAAAGATAGAGACTGATTATACCGATTATAAGATGGATGATGATGGAACTTGGGGCGGAAACAGATCTCCATTTTTCTTTTTCGATATAGATTTTGATGGGAATAAAGAACTGATTGTTTGCCTATGGGGAAGCATGGGTTATCGCGAGCATCATGCTTATCAGGCATATAAAATTAATATGCCCGAAGGAAGGCATATTCTATCCCCAATGCAGCAAGAGCCATTCAATGAACTTGATGATTACACAGTTATTGATTCAATCAATAAGAAAATAATTATTCCTGTCGGTGTTGATTTAAAAATGGGAGGTTCTAAACTATATAATTTGAGTGGTTCTGAAATAGTATTAGAAGAAATAGAGGAATATAAATGGAGGCATACTGATGGAATTAAATATATATGGTGTGCTCCAACCATTTATCATTATAAAATGATTGATGGGGAAAAGACTTTAGTCAAGATAGATAGATGTCCTAATGATACTTTGAACGAATAGGAGTGAAGTGACTACCCCAAAAGTTGGGCAAGGAGGCACAAGGCATTTTCACCTTGTGCCTCTTTTCTTTTTGAGGAGAGCTGGGCAAGTGGCTGCAAACGCACACCGTGCAGACAAGGTTTCAGACACCGTGTGCACAATAACACGAACACCCTGTGCCTATTATTTCCGACACGGGCGGCATGTCTGAGTATCAACGATTTGGAATTTTGGAGGGAAAAGGGCACAAAAAGCGTACCCGAGGGGTGCGATGTGGCGCATTCCTCGGGTACAACACGTTGTCTAAAACGTCAGTTTGATATAAAGAGTCGCTTTGCGAGGCACTACAGAAAACATATCTTTGTTATATCGAACTCACGTTATTTATG